>Ga0209699_100067_pt1 | contig 129814 bp, 116 predicted proteins | sample SynthPrep_1_END__FD_187204 | JGI IMG/M metagenome (GOLD analysis project Ga0209699, IMG submission 187204) | Synthetic microbial communities from Ohio, USA - SynthPrep_1_END_DS7_MetaG (SPAdes) (version 2) | ecosystem: Engineered > Bioreactor > Aerobic > Activated sludge | place: USA: Ohio...
GCCCCTGCTCCACAGCCTCGCCTGCGCGCTGCTCCTCCTCTCGCAGCCCGCCACCGCCGCCCAGCCGCCTTCCCCCGGCGCCGCCACCGCCAACGAACCCGTCTCGCTCAACTTCCAGAATGCCGACATCGACGCGGTGATCCAGGCCGTCGGCAAACTGTCCGGCACCAACTTCCTGGTCGATCCGCGGGTCAAGGGCAAGATCAACGTCGTCACCAACACCCCGGTGGCGCGCGAACTCGCCTACCAGATCCTGCTCTCGGCGCTGCGCCTGCAGGGCTACGCCGCCATCGAGGGCAAGGGCGTGACCAAGATCGTGCCGGAGGCGGAGGCCAAGCTGCATGCAGTGCCGGTGGGCAAGGAAGGCCGCGGCGCGGCGCAGGCCAGCGGCGGCGACCGCCTCGTCACCCAGGTCTTCGCCCTCAAGCATGAATCCGCCACCCAGATGCTGCCGGTGATACGGCCGCTGGTGGCGCCGAACAACACCATCAGCGCCTTCCCCTCCAACAACGTGCTGGTGGTCACCGACTACGCGGAGAACATCGCCCGCATCGCCAGCGTCATCGACTCACTGGACGTCTCGCAGGGCGACCTCAGCGTCATCGAATTGCGCCACGCCGCCGCCATCGACCTTGCGCCGCTGCTGTCGCGCCTGCTCGCCGAGCGCGGCGGCGCCAACGCCGGCGGTGCCGGCGCGGCCCAGGTGCTGGCCGAACCGCACAGCAACAGCCTGCTGATCCGCGCCGACACGCCCAGCCGGCTGGCGGCGGTGCGTCAGCTGGTCGCCAGCCTGGACAGGCCCGGTGCCGGCGGCAACATCCATGTGGTCTACCTGAAGAACGCCGACGCCCGCCAGGTGGCGGAAACGCTGAACGCCACCCTCAGCGGCACCGCCGCCGGCAGCGCCAGCCAGCCCAGCGCCAGTCTCAGCGCCGGCGGCAGCGGCCTGGGCGACGGCGGCAGCGCCAGCCTGCCGTCCGCCACCTCCGGTGACAACAGCACCCTCACCGCCAGCACCAGCGCCGCATCGACCCCCTCCACCAGCCAGACCCGCGGCAGCGGCGGCAGCAACGGCATCGTGCAGGCAGATGCGATGAACAACGCCCTCATCATCAACGCCCCGGAAGCCATCTACCGCAACCTGCGGCAAGTGATAGACCAGCTCGACCGCCGCCGCGCCCAGGTCTACATCGAAGCGCTGATCGCCGAGATCTCCACCGAGCGCGCCGCCGAATTCGGCATCCAGTGGGCCGCCGGCGGCGTCGCCGGCAAGACCGCCGTGGTGGGCGGCAGCGCCTTCGGCAGCGGCGGCAACAACCTCCTCAACCTCATCGCCGGCGCCGCCAGCGGCGAACTCGCCCTGCCCGGCAACGGCCTCACCCTGGCCATCGGCGGCGGCACGGTCAACATCCCCGGCGTCGGCGAGATCATGAGCCTGGGGCTGCTCGCCCGCTTCCTCGAGAACGAGGTGCGCGCCAACATCCTCTCCACCCCCAACATCGTCACCCTGGACAACGAAGAGGCCCGCATCGTCGTCGGCCGCAACGTCCCCTTCGTCACCGGCACCTACACCACCAACACCAGCAACAGCGTCAGCAACCCCTTCCAGACCATAGAGCGCAAGGACGTCGGCCTCACCCTCAAGGTGCGCCCGCAGATCTCCGAAGGCGGCGCCATCCGCCTGGCTATCTACCAGGAAGCCTCGGCGGTGGTCGACAGCACCGACACCGGCAACGGCCCCACCACCACCAAGCGCGCCATCGAATCCATGGTCATGGTCGACGACGGCGCCATCATCGCCCTGGGCGGCCTGGTCGAAGACAGCTACAGCGGCAGCCAGGAGAAAGTGCCGATGCTGGGCGACATCCCCTACGCCGGCGCCCTCTTCCGCTACGACACCCGCCGCCGCAGCAAGACCAACCTGGTCGTCTTCCTGCGCCCGGTGATCCTGCGCGAGCGCGAGGACTACGCCGGCCTCACGCGCTCCCGCTACGACTACGTGATCGGCCAGCAGCGTGCCAGCGCCCGGCCCTCGGAACAGATGCGCGGCGAACCCGGCCCGGCAGAACTGCCCGCGCTCGACAGCCTGGGCCGCGACACCCCGGCGGTCCCCGGCTTCGCCCCGGTGGTCGAGGCCGAGGTGCGGCCGGTGTCGCCGCAATGAGGACGCCCGCATGAGCGCCCCCGCCCTCCCCTACGCCTTCGCTCGCCGCCACGGCGTGCTCGTCACCGCCCTGGGCGCCGAGCAGGCCGAGCTGCTGCTGCGCGAGGATGCCGCCCTCGCCGCGGTGGCCGAGGTGCGCCGCCACCTGGGCGTGCCGCTCACCCTCACCACCGCCGCCCGCGCCGCCTTCGACGCCCGCCTCGCCGAGGCCTACAGCGGCGGCCAGGGCAGCGCCGCCGAGGTGGTGGCCGACGTCGGCCAGGAGGTGGACCTCGACCAGCTGATGACCGAGCTGCCGGCGGTGGAGGACCTGCTCGAATCGCAGGACGACGCCCCCATTATCCGCATGATCAACGCGCTCCTCACCCAGGCGGTGCGCGAGGGCGCCTCGGACGTCCACATCGAACCCTACGAGCGCCACTCGGTGGTGCGCCTGCGCCGCGACGGCGTGCTGCACGACATCGCCCGCCCCCACCGCGGCCTGCACGCCGCCATGGCCTCGCGCATCAAGATCATGGCCAGCCTGGACATCGCCGAGAAGCGCCTGCCGCAGGACGGCCGCATCACCCTGCGCCTGGCCGGCCGCCAGGTGGACGTGCGCGTCTCCACCCTGCCCACCACCCACGGCGAGCGCCTGGTGCTGCGCCTCTTGGACAAGGGCGGTGGCCTCATCGGCCTCGCCGAGCTGGGCATGGCCGAAGACACCCGCCAGCGCTTCGGCCAGCTCCTCGCCCAGCCCCACGGCATCCTGCTCGTCACCGGCCCCACCGGCTCGGGCAAGAGCACCACGCTGTACGCCGCGCTGCAGAGCCTGGACGCCGGGCGGCTCAACATCGTCACCGTCGAAGACCCGGTGGAGTACGACCTGCCTGGGGTGGCGCAGATCCAGGTCAACGGCCGCATCGAGCTCGACTTCGCCCGCGCGCTGCGCGCCATCCTGCGCCAGGACCCGGACGTGATCCTGATCGGCGAGATCCGCGACCTGGAGACCGCCCGCATCGCGGTGCAGGCGAGCCTCACCGGCCACCTGGTGCTGGCCACCCTGCACACCAACGATGCGGCCTCGGCCGTCACCCGGCTGGTGGACATGGGCATCGAACCCTTCCTGCTCGCCGCCACCGTGCGCGGCGTGCTCGCCCAGCGCCTGGTGCGCCGGCTGTGCCCGGACTGCCGCCAGCCCTATGCCGCCGGCGAGGCCGAGCGCGCGGCGCTGGGCGCCGGCTGCCCGGCCACGCTGTGGCGGCCGGCGCGGAATGAACACGGCGAGGGCTGCCCGGCCTGCCGCCACACCGGCTACCGCGGCCGCGGCGGCATCTACGAGCTGCTGACGGTGGACGACAGCGCCGCCCGCCGGGTGCATGACGACCTGGGCGAGGCGGCACTGCGCGAAGCCGCCCGCGCCGCCGGCAGCCGCGGCCTGCGCGAGGATGGCCTGCGCCTGCTGGCCGAGGGCCTGACCTCGGTGGAAGAGCTGCTGAGCGCGACCCGGGACTGACATGGCCGCCTTCCGCTACCGCGCCCTGGACGCCGCCGGCACCGCCGGCCAGGGCGTCGTCGAAGCCGAGAGCGCGCGCGCCGCCCGGGCGCTGCTGCGCGAGCGCGGGCTGTTCCCGCTGGAGGTGGCCAGCGTCGCCGCCACCGCCGCTGGCGGGGTGCGCCGCCGCCGCCGGATGAAGGACGCGGCGCTCGCGCTGATGACCCGCCAGTGGGCGACGCTGCTGGCCGCCGGCCTCACGGTGGAGCAGGCGCTGGCGGCGCTGATCGAGCAGGCGGAGGAGGATGGCGTGCGCCAGCTGCTGGCCGGCCTGCGCTCCGAGGTGCTGGCCGGCTACAGCCTGCGCGCAGCGCTGGACCGCTACCCGGCGGCCTTCCCGGCGATCTACCGCGCCTCGGTGGCCGCCGGCGAGAAGTCGGGCGAGCTCGCCCAGGTGATGAACCAGCTGGCGGACTACCTGGAACAGCACGGCGCGCTGCGGCAAAAGACGCTGCAGGCGCTGCTCTACCCGGCCATCGTCGCCGCGGTGGCCCTGCTGGTGGTGATCGGGCTGATGACCTACGTGGTGCCGCAGGTGGTGGGGGTGTTCGCCCAGACCAAACAGGCGCTGCCGCCGCTGACCCGGGCGCTGATCCGGGTGTCGGACTTCCTGCGCGACTGGGGCTGGCTGCTGCTGGTGCTGCTCGCGCTCGCCGGCCTCGCTGCCCAACTCGCGCTGCGCGGCCCGGCGCTGCGCCGGCGCTGGGAGGCGCGGCTGCTCGCGCTGCCGGTACTGGGCCGCCACCTGCGCACACTGGATGCGGCTCGCTTCGCCAGCACCCTGGCCATCCTCGCCGGCAGCGGCGTGCCCCTGCTCGCCGCGCTGGAGGCCGGCGGCCGGGTGATCGCCCGCCTGCCGCTGCGCGACGCGGTGGAGGCCGCCGCCGCCCGGGTGCGCGAGGGCCAGGGCCTGGCGCGCGCCCTGGGCGCCACCCGCGCCTTCCCGCCGCTCCTGATCCACATGGTGGCCAGTGGCGAAACCACCGGCCGCCTGCCGGAGATGCTGGCGCGCGCCGCCCGCCTGCAGCAGCAGGAGCTGGAGAGCCGCGGCGCGGTCCTCGCCAGCCTGCTGGAACCCCTGCTGCTGCTGGTGATGGGCGGCGTGGTGCTGGTGATCGTGCTCGCCGTCATGCAGCCCATCATCGAAATCAACACCCTGATGAAATGAACATGAAAACCCCTGCCTTCCCCCAGCGTCCTGCTACCGCCCGCCCGCGCGGCTTCACCCTGATCGAGGTCATGGTCGTCATCGTCATCCTCGGCATCCTCGCCGCGCTGGTGGTGCCGCGCGTCATGAGCCGCCCGGACGAGGCGCGCGCGGTCGCCGCCCGCCAGGACATCGCCCAGATCATGCAGGCCCTGAAGCTCTACCGCCTGGACAACCGCCGCTACCCCACCGCCGAGCAGGGCCTGGCCGCGCTGGTGCAGCGCCCCCAGGGCGGCCCCGCCGCCGACAACTGGAAGCCCTACCTCGAACGCCTGCCCGCCGACCCCTGGGGCGGCGCCTACCAGTACCTCAACCCCGGCCTCAACGGCGAGGTGGATGTGATGAGCTTCGGCGCCGACGGCAAGAGCGGCGGCGAGGGCTTCGATGCCGACATCGGCTCCTGGCAACTCTGAACACCACCCCGCCATGCACGCACAGCGCGGATTCACCCTCGTCGAGCTACTTGTGGTGATGCTCATCGTCGGCATCCTCGCCGGGGGCGCAGGCCTCGCGGTCGAGGGCATCCGCGCGAACGACGAAGCCGATGCGCTGAAGCGGCTGCAGATGGTGCTGGAGGCCAGCGCCGAACGCGCCGAGATCCGCGGCCGGCCGCTGGCGGTGGAACTGCTCGCCGACGGCTACCGCTTCGCCGAGCTGGGCACCGACGGCCGCTGGCGCGCGCTGGAAGAAGGGCCGCTGTTCACCAGCCGGCGCCTGCCGGCCCAGCTGCAATGGCAGGCGCTGCGCAGCGAAGGCGGCGTGCTGCCGGCCCAAGCCGGCCGGCGGCTGGTATTCGGCAGCCGGGCGCCGCAATTCGAACTCAGCCTGCTCGGCCCGGATGGGCTGGTGGTACTGGCCGGCGACCCTTCCGGCCGGGTGCGCCAGCTGGTGTCGCCCCAAGGGAGACCGCGATGAAGCGCAGCAACCACGGCTTCACCTTGCTGGAAACCCTGGTCGCCCTGGCCATTCTCGCCATCGCCCTGGTCGCCGCGCTGCGCAGCGTCGGCAGCACCGCGCTGGCCACCGCCGGCCTGTGTGAGCGCGCCCTGGCCGACTGGGTGGCGCAGGACAGGCTGGCGGAGTACCGCGCCAGCGCCGCCTTTCCCGCGCCCGGCCGCAACGAGGGCCGCGCCCGGCAGGGCCGCAGCGACTTCGTCTGGCGCGAGACCGTCAGCGGCACGCCCAACGCCCTGTTCCGCCGGATTGAAGTCCGGGTTTTCGATGGCACCGGCGGTGAGCAGTTGAGCAGCGCCACCGGCTTCGTCTCCCGCCCGCTGCGCTGACGCCGCCATGTTCCATGCCTCTTTCCTCCGCCACCGCCGCCAGCACGGCCTGACGCTGATCGAACTCTGCGTCGCCCTGGCGCTGTTCGCGGTGCTCGGCCTGCTCAGCTGGCGCGCCACCGCCCAGCTGGCCGACAACCGCGACCGGGTAGGCGCCGAGCTGGAGCGCTGGCGCGAAATCTCCGCCGCCATGCAGCGGATGGAGACCGAGCTGCTGCAGGTCGCGGCGCCTGCCCGCCCCGCCAACAGCGACGCCCCGCCGGCACTGCAGCTGCTGCGCAGCGGCGACGGCCACAGCAGCGAGCTGCGCCTGCTCGCCCTGACCCCGGACGGCGCCCGCCGCAGCGCCCTGCGCTACAGCGGCCAGCGGCTGGACTGGCTGGTGTGGCCGGACCGCAACGGCCTCGGCACCGCCCAGACCTATCCGCTGCTGGACGGCGTGACCGCGGTGCGCTGGCACTTCGCCGCCGGCGGCAGCCGCCGCGACGACTGGCCGCCCGCCGCCTCGAGCAATCTCGGCGAGCTGCCCACGGCGGTCGAAATCGAACTGGAGCTGGGCGATGCCGGCACCTTCCACCGCCTGTTCGCGCTGCGCTGAAGCGCAAGCGGCGCGCCGGCGCCAACGCGGCGCCACGGTGCTGCTCGCCCTGCTGGCGATGAGCTTCGCCGCCATCGTCGCCACCTCGGTGATTGCCGACTACGGCCGCGGCTACGACAGCCTCGCCGGCCGCCGCGACCAGGCCCAGGCCCGCCAGCTGGCGCGCGCCGCGGTGGATTGGGCGCGCAATGTGCTCGCCCAGGACGACAAGGAAAGCAACACCGACCACCTGGGCGAAAACTGGGCGGTGAAGATTCCCGCCACGCCGCTGTCCGACGACCCGGCCGACGGCAGCGTGGGCGGCGAGATCGCCGACCTCTCCGGCCGCTTCAACCTCAACGATCTCTCGCCCGGCGGCAAACCCAGCGAAGCCGCCCGGCTGCGCCTGCAACGCCTGCTGGAGAACCTGGGCGAAGCGCCGGACAGCGCGCGGGCCGCCGCCGTCGCCATCAGCGCCTGGATCACCCCCGCCGCCCGCGGCGCGCAGGACGAAGCACCACATGCGCCGCTGGTCGCGGTCGCCGAGCTGGAGCGCATCCCCAATCTGCCGCCCGGCCTCGCCGGCCGCCTCGCGCCCTATGTGACCGCGGTGCCGGCGCCTTCCCGCATCAACGTCAACACCGCGCCGGCCGAGGTGCTGTCCGCGCTGGTCAGCGGCCTCAGCCTGGACCGGGCGCGGGTGCTGGTGGCCGAACGCGAGCGTGCCTGGTTCCGCGACCTCGCCGACTTCGGCGCCCGCCTGCCCGAGGGCGCCAGCCAACCCGCCAGCCAGCTCGCCGATGTGCGCAGCCGCTACTTCCTCGTCACCGTCCAGGCCGGCTACGGCGTCGCCGCCGCCCATCTGCAAGCGCTGCTCGACCGCCAGGAACGCTGGCCCGAACTTCTCTGGTACCGCATCCCATGACGAACAGACTCCTCGTTCTCCTCGACGACCACTGGCCGCGCGACCCGGCCGCCGACTGGGTGCTGCTGGACCCGGCCGGCCGCGCGCTGCAGCAGGGCCGCTCCGCCCCCGCCCACTGGCCGGCCGCCGACCGTACCGACGGCCTGCTCGGCGGCAGCCAGTGCCTGTGGCTGGAAGTGGATCTGCCGCCCGGCCCGCGCCGCGAGCAGCCGCGCCTGCTCGCCTACGCGCTGGAGGAACATCTGATAGGTGAGGCCGACACCCAACACCTCACCCCCACCCACAGCCGCGCCGAAGGCGAGCTGCGCCGCACCGGCGTGCTGGTGCTGGCCCGCAGCCGCCTCAAGCAGCTCATCGCCCAGTTCGGCAGCCTGGGCCGGCCGCTGGCCAGTCTGCGCAGCCTGCTGCAGACAGCGCCTGCCGCGCCCACGCGCTGGGTGCTGGCCGGCGACGCCCACGGCGGCATTCTGCGCACCGCGCCGGACCACGCCCTGCGCGCCGAGTGGCGCAACGGCGCCGAGGCCCGCGACTGCCTCGAACAACTGCTGCCCACCGCCCTCGCCCTGCCGCAAGCCGCCACGCCACCGGAGGCGCTGGAACTGCGCCTCGCCCCCGGCTTCAGCCTGGCGGACGGCTCCCGCCCCTTGCCACTGCCGGTAGTGGCCGGCCCCGCCTGGCAATGGTGGGAAGGCTACGAACACGGCAGCGAACTGCTGCATGGCGACTTCACCCCGCGCGAGCGCCACGCCCGCCACTGGCAGGCGCTGCGACCGCCGATGGCTTTGGCCGCCCTCGCGGCCAGCGCCCTCCTCATCGCCGGCCTCGCCCACATCCTGCTGCAGCGCCACGCCCTGAACGAACTGGAAGCGCGCAGCCTCGCCCTGTTCCAGCAGGCCCTGTCCGGCACCCCTGCCGTTTCGCCCGCCGCCCAGCTCGCCCGCGTACTGGAGCGCGAACGCGCCCGACACGGCCAGCTCGCCAGCGGCGATCTGCTCAGCCTGCTGCACGGCTACTTCCTCGCCGGCGGCCCGGCACCGCAAGCGCTGGACTACCAGGCCGGCAAGCTGGTGCTGGAGCTGCCCGCCGAAACCGCCGCCGGCCTGCCCGGCCGCCTCGCCCTGCACGGCCTGCAGGCCAGCGCCCAGCAGAACCGCCTGACCATCGTGCCGATGGCCGCCCAGATTTCGACGACCGCACCATGACCCCGACCGCCACTCTCCCGCCCACCGACGCAGTGCCTCCCACCGGCCTCATCCAGCGCAGCCGCCAGGCACTCGGCCGGCTCCAGCCGCCCGCCCGGCTCCAGCGCTGGTTCGCCAGCCTGCAGCCACGCGAGCGGCTGCTGCTCAAGGCGCTGGCCTGGCTGCTGCCGCTGCTCGCCGTCGTCGCGCTGTTCGACTGGGTGCTCGCCGAACAGACCCGCCTGGAACGCCGCCTGCCGGCCGCCGAAGCGGCGCTGGAAAAGATGCGGGAAGACGTGGCCGAGCTGGAACGCCTGCGCGCCCTCAAGCCACCGGCCACCGTCGCCCCGACCCAGCTGGCGGAAGCGGTGAGCGGCGCCGCGCGAGCTCGCGGCCTGGAGATGGAAGCCTCGGCACCGCCGGACGGCCTCGCGGTGAAAGGTAAGGGCAGCCTGGCGGCGCAGGTGGACTGGCTGGCGGCCTTGCAGGCCGACCTCGGCCTGCGCCCGCGGCAGTTGCGCCTGGAGGATGGCCAGCGCTTCGAAGTGCTGCTGGCGCCCGCCAGCGACGAAGGCGGACGATGAAGCCGCGCGCCGCCTGTACGCTGCCGCTTTTCTTTGTCCTCACGCTGGCGCTGCTGCTGGCCTGGGCACCGGCGGCACTGCTGGATCATCAACTGGAGCGCGCCAGCGCTGGCCGGCTGCGGCTGGGCGAAGCCCAGGGCAGCCTGTGGCAAGGCGGCGGCCAGCTCGCCGCCGCCGACGATGGCCGCCTGCCGCAGCCCTGGCTGGCGCTACGCTGGGTCTTTCAGCCCTCCAGCCTGCTGCGCGGCGGGCTGGCTTGGCAGCTGTGGGCGGACGGCGCGCCGGCCTTTCGGCTGCAGCTGAACGCCAGCGGCGCGGCGCTGCAGGACATCGCCATCGATGTGCCGAGCGCACCGCTGCTGCGCAGCCTGCCGCAGGCGGCCTTGCAGTTCGGCTGGAACGGCCGGCTGCGGCTGCAGGGGAACAGGCTTGATTGCGGCTGGGATCGGCGCTGTCGCGGCCAGGTGACGGCGGACTGGCAGTCCGCCTCGGTGGATGTGTTGCCGCAGCAGGCGCTGGGCGACTACCGCGCGCTGCTGCAGGCGGATGGCGAGACGCTGGCCATCACCCTCTCCAGCCCGGCGGCCAACGCGCTGCAACTGGCCGGCAGCGTCGCCCTGGCGCGCGGCCAGAAGCCAGCGCTGGACCTGAGGCTGGGCGGCGATCCGCAACTGCTGGCGCGGCTGCGTCCGCTGCTGCAGCAGGGCGGCCGGGTGGAAGCCGGCACGCTGGCGATCCGCTATCCCTGAACTCGTGCAGACAAACCGGAGCACCGCCCCCCGGCGACATCAATCGATGCGGTGGGCCTCGGCGAGGTAGTCGCGGGTGCGCATCTCCATCAGCCGGCTCACGGTGCGCACGAACTCGTGGGCATTGTGGCCTTCGGTGTAGAGATCATGCGCCTCCACCTCGGCGCTCATCACCAGCTTGACGCGGTGGTCGTAAAGCACATCGATCAGCCAGGTGAAGCGGCGCGCCTCGGAGGCATTGCCCGCCAGCATGCGCGGCACCCGCGACAGGAACAGGGTGTGGTGTTCCCGCGCCAGCTCGAGGTAATCGTTCTGCGAGCGGGCGCCGCCGCACAGGGTGGCGAAGTCGAACCAGATCACGCCCGGCGCCTGTCGGACCACCGGCAGCTTGCGCCCCAGCAACTCGATCTCGCCGCCCTCGCCCTCGATGGCGGCGAGGCGGTGGAACTGCTCCTTCATCTGCCGATCCGCTTCCTCGTCCGCCGGCACCAGGTAGATCTCGATCTTCTCCAGCGTGCGCAGGCGGTAGTCGGTGCCGTGATCGACCTCGAAGACGTCGAAGCGGCGCTTGATCATCTCTATGGTGGGCAGGAAGTTCACCCGCATCAGGCCGTTGGGGTAGAGACCGTCCGGCGGGTAGTTGGAGGTCATCACGAAGATCACGCCGCGGGCGAACAACGCCTCCAGCAGGCGGCCGAGGATCATCGCGTCGGCGATGTCGGAGACGTGGAACTCGTCGAAGCACAGCAGGCGGGTCTGGCGGGCGATGCGCTCGGCCACCTTCTGCAGCGGATCGGGCTCGTGGTTGTGGTCCTTGAGGTCGTTCTGCACTTCCTGCATGAAGGCGTGGAAGTGCACCCGGCGCTTGCGCTTGTAGGGCACCGCGTCGAAGAAGCAGTCCATCAGGAAGCTCTTGCCACGGCCTACGCCGCCCCAGAAATACACGCTGCGCGGCATGCGCGGCTTGTTGAACAGCCGGCGCAGCGTGCTGCTGCGCGCCGCCTTGAAGCAGATGAGCTCGGTGTAAAGATTCTGCAGCCGCTGAACCGCGGCGCGTTGTGCTGGGTCGGACTTGAAGCCCCGGGCGCGCAGCTGGGCCTCGTAGGCCTCCAGCATGCCGTGTTCGGGAACGTTGAGGGTGCGATGGGGCATGGTGTGGAAAGGCGACGCCGCGGCGGCCTCTCCAGCCCCCGCGTTCGGCCGCGGTGGCACGAATCGAAAGCGCGATTGTAGAGCAAGGCGCCACCATTTTCCGTCCGGCGGGCCGGCTTGCCCCTCACCCGGGCGGACGCTATGCTGCAATGCAACACATACATACTCAGTCGCGGCGCCAAAGCAGCGCCGCCTGCCTTCCCCCGATACAGACCGGAGACCTCACCCGTGGATCTCGCCACTCCGCCGCTCACGCCCGAATTGCCCGGCTTGTCCCTGCTCTCCGCCAGCCTCTCGAACGCAGGCCAGATCTTCAGAATGCAGTTCGAGACCTTTGCCGCCGCCTCCGAATACCTCTATGACCGCTTCCAGCGGCATTGGCTGACGGCGGACGTGCTGCGCGAGCGCGGCAACCAGTACCTCGCCCACGCACGCTCGGGCAAGCCGCCGGTGCTGGCCTTCGACTACGAGATCATCATGGACGGGCGCACCCTGCCCGATCCGGCCAACTACGCGCTGGCGCGCATCCATCCGCCGGCCGGCAGTCCGCCCACCGACCCGGCCAAGCGCCCCTTCGTCGTCATCGATCCGCGCGCCGGGCATGGGCCGGGCATAGGCGGTTTCAAGATCGACAGCGGCATCGGCATCGCCATGCGCGAAGGCCACCCGTGCTACTTCGTGATGTTCTTCCCCACGCCTGAACCGGGCCAGACCATCGAGTCGGTGACCAAGGCGGAGTACGCCTTCCTCGCCCGGGTGAACGAGATGCATCCGGACGCCAGCCAGCCGCTGGTGATCGGCAACTGCCAGGGCGGCTGGGCACTGATGATGCTGGCCGCCGCCGCGCCCAAGGTGGTCGGCCCCATCCTGCTGGCCGGTTCGCCGGTGTCCTACTGGGCCGGCGTACGCGGCAAGAACCCGATGCGCTACAGCGGCGGCCTGCTAGGCGGCACCTGGCTGGCCTCTTTCGCCGGCGACCTTGGCAACGGCCGCTTCGACGGCGCCTACCTGGTCAACAACTTCGAGTTGCTGAACCCGGCCAACACATTCTGGGGCAAGCCCTACAACCTGTTCGCCAACATCGATACCGAGCGCGAGCGCTTCCTCGAATTCGAACGCTGGTGGGGCGGCCACTTCCTGCTCAACAAGGCGGAGATGGAGTGGATCACGCAGAACCTCTTCGTCGGCAATCGCCTGAGCGCCGGCGATGTGGTGTCCGCCAATGGCCGCACCCGCATCGATCTGCGCAACATCCGCTCTCCCATCGTGGTGTTCGCCTCCTGGGGCGACAACATCACTCCGCCGCAACAGGCGCTGAACTGGATTCCGGACCTCTACGACAGCGTGGAGGACATCCGCCTCAACGAGCAGACCATCGTCTATTGCCTGCACGAGAAGATCGGCCATCTCGGCATCTTCGTCTCCGGCGCGGTGGCACGCCGGGAGACGGACAAGCTGGTCGGCACGCTGGAACTGATCGACGTGCTGCCGCCCGGCCTCTACGAAGCGGTGATCGAGGACACCCGCCCCGACATGCCCGGCCGGGAGTATGTACGCGGCCGCTTCCATGTGCGCTTCGAGCCGCGCACCATGAGCGACATCCTGGCGCTGGACGACGGCCGCGAGGATGAGCGCGCCTTCGAGGTGGTGAAGCGGGTGGCCGGCGTCAACCAGGGCCTGTACGACACCTTCGTCTCGCCCTGGCTGCGGCTGATGAGCAACGAACTTACCGCCGAGACCACACGCAACCTCAATCCCGCCCGCTTCGAGCGGCTGTGGTTCTCCGACGCCAACCCGCTGTGCTGGCCGCTGGCGCCGCTGGCCGGCCTGGTGCGGCACAAGCGCGTCGCCGCCAAGCCTGACAATCCCTTCGTGCAGGCGGAGAAGCGCGTCTCCGGCGCGGTGGAAGATGCCCTGGACCACTACCGGGACGTGCGCGACCGCATGCAGGAGCAACTTTTCACCACCGTCTACGAATCCCCGCTGCTGCAGGCCCTGGTCGGCCTGGGCCAGGGGGTGGTCCGCCGACGCGAGCAGGCTCACACCTGGATGGAGGAAGAATTCCGCAAGCTGCAGCGCAATGCGCTGGACGGTGCCTTCGACAGTGGCAGCACGCTGGACGGCATGGTGCGCACCATCTTCTTCACCAAGCCGGACATGCTCGGCTTCGACGAGCGCCCCTTCAACCTGCTGCGGGAAGAGCTGGCCAAGGCGGGGGTCACGCCCAGCCGCGCGGCCATTGCCGACCTCAAGCAGACGCTGAAGCACCAGGCCCTGCTCTTCCTGCTGGACGAAGACCGCGCCCTGGCCGGCCTGCCGGCGCTGCTGCCTACCGAGGAGCTGCGACGCAAGGCGCTGGAGACCGCCTACTCGCTGGGCCGTGCCCGCGGCGATCTCGGCGGCGACACCTTCCAGCAACGATACGCCCGCGTCGCCCAGCGGCTCGGCCTGCCGACCGCTCTGCCCAGCGCGGAGCCGGAACCGGCATCCACCAAAGCCGAGGCCGAAACCCCGCCGGCCGCCAAGCCGGCCCGTCGCAGCCGGGCGAAGAAGGCGCAGTAAACGCAGAAAGGGCGGAAGCCTCTCGCGGCCTCCGCCCTTTCGTTCTGCGGCAACCCGCTCCATCCGGAGCGGGCCAAGCCTCAGAAGTGCAGCGGACGCTTGTCCACCGCCAGCGCCGCCTCGTGCACCACTTCCGACAGCGTCGGGTGGGCGTGGCAGATGCGGGCGAGATCTTCGCTGCTGCCGGCGAACTCCATCGCCACCACCGCCTCGGCGATCAACTCGGAAGCGTTGGCGCCGATGATGTGCACACCGAGGATGCGGTCGGTATTGGCATCCGCCAGCATCTTGACGAAGCCGGAGGGTTCACCCATGCCCAGCGCACGGCCGTTCGCCAGGAAGGGGATCTTGCCGGCCTTGTAGGCCACGCCTTCCGCCTTCAACTGCTGCTCGGTCTTGCCCACCCAGGCGATTTCCGGGCTGGTGTAGATCACCCAGGGCACGGTGTCGAAGTTGCAATGGCCAGCCTGCCCACCGATCAGCTCGGCCACCATCACGCCCTCTTCCATCGCCTTGTGCGCCAGCATCGGGCCGCGCACCACGTCGCCCACTGCCCACACGCCCGGCAGGTTGGTTCGGCAGTGGTCGTCCACCTCGATCTGCGAACGCTCGTTCAGCTTCAGGCCCACCGCCTCGGCGTTGAGGCCATCGGTGTTGGGCACGCGGCCGACGGAGACGATAAGGCGATCCGCATCCAGCTTCTGGTCAGCGCCGCTCTTGTCCTTGTAGGCAATGGAGACGCCCTTCTTGGCGATCTTCACGTCGCCGATGGTGACGCCCAGCTCGAACTTGAGGCCCTGCTTGGCGAACAGCTTCTGCGCTTCCTTGGCCACGTCCTGGTCGGCGGCGGCGAGGAAATCCGGCATGGCCTCTAGGATAGTCACCTCGGCGCCCAGGCGGCGCCACACCGAGCCCATCTCCAAGCCGATGACGCCGGCGCCGATGATGGCCAGCTTCTTCGGCACGCTGTCGATGTCCAGCGCACCGACGTTGTCGCAGACGAGCTTGTTATCCACCGGGATGCCGGGCAGATGACGTGCCTTGGAACCGGTGGCGACGATGACCTGCTGGGCGACCACCACTTCTTCGCCCACCTTCACCTGCCAGCCTTCCGGCGTCTTGGCGACGAAGCTGCCGTGCCCGTTCAGCAGGGTGACCTTGTTCTTCTTGAACAGGCCCTTGATGCCACCGGTGAGCTGATCCACGATGCCGGCCTTGCGCGCCACCATCTTGCTCACGTCGATCTTGGGCGTGCCGACGTTGATACCCTGCGCGGCAAAGCTGTGGCCGGCTTCCTCGAACAGGTGCGAGGTGTGCAGCAGCGCCTTGGAGGGGATGCAGCCGACGTTCAGGCAGGTGCCGCCCAGGCGCGGCTCGCCCTTGGGATCGGCATAGGGATTGGATTCGCAGCAGGCGGTCTTGAAGCCAAGCTGGGCAGCGCGGATCGCCGCCACATAGCCGCCGGGACCACCGCCGATCACCAGCACATCGAATTGCTTGCTCATGTAGTGCTCCTGTGAATGCCGCAGAGCGCGCGATTGCGACTCGGGCGGCTTGCGCCGCCCGAGTCGCAACTCGCACGTCGGGTCTTAGATGTCGAGGATCAGGCGAGCCGGATCTTCCAGCGCTTCCTTCATCGCCACCAGGCCGAGGACGGCTTCGCGGCCGTCGATGATGCGGTGGTCGTACGACAGCGCCAGATAGTTGATCGGGCGGATCACGACCTGGCCGTTCTCGGCAACCGGACGATCCTTGGTGGCGTGGATGCCGAGGATGGCCGACTGCGGCGGGTTGATGATCGGGGTGGACAGCATGGAGCCGAACACACCGCCGTTGGAGATGGAGAAGGTGCCACCGGAGAGCTCTTCCAGCGACAGCTTGCCGTCCTTCGCCTTCTGGCCGTACTCGGCGATCTTCTTCTCGACGTCGGCCACGGACATCTGGTCCGCATCACGCAGGATGGGCACCACCAGGCCGCGCGGCGAACCAACGGCGATGCCGATGTCGATGTAGCCGTGGTAGACGATGTCGTTGCCATCGACCGAGGCGTTCAGGATCGGATACTTCTTCAGCGCCGCAACCGCGGCCTTGACGAAGAAGCCCATGAAGCCCAGACGCACGCCGTGAGCCTTCTCGAACTTGTCGCCGTACTGCTTGCGCAGTGCCATCACCGGCGCCATGTTGACCTCGTTGAAGGTGGTCAGGATGGCGTTCTCGTTCTTGGACTGGATCAGGCGCTCGGCGATGCGGGCGCGCAGGCGGGTCATCGGCACGCGCTCTTCCGGGCGCTCGCCGGCGATCACCACCGCAGGCGCAGCCGCCGCGGCCGGCTTGGCCTTGTTGGCACCGACCGCATCTTCCTTGGTCACGCGGCCGCCACGGCCGGTGCCGCTCACTTCAGCGGCGGTAATGCCCTTCTCTTCCAGGATCTTGCGCGCGGCCGGGCTGGGCGAGCCGGCAGCGGCGGACGAGGACGCCGCAGCAGCCGGGGCCGCGGCAGGCGCGGTCACCGGCGGCACCGGCTCGCTCTTGGCGGCGCCGGAAGCGGCCTTGGCTTCGGTGTCGATCTGGGCGATCAGTTCGCCGGAAGTCACCGTGTCACCGTTGCCCTTGACGATCTTCACCAGCACGCCATCGGCAGGAGCCGGGGTTTCGAGCACGACCTTATCGGTTTCGATGTCGATCAGGTTCTCGTCGCGCGAGACGGCATCACCTTCCTTCTTGTGCCAGGAAACCAGCGTGGCTTCAGAGACGGATTCGGACAGCTGCGGCACTTTTACTTCGATCAGCATGGAGTTCTCTCCCGTATTCGTTCGGTTTCTTGCTTATGTATGCGCGGGTTTGCGGACTCAGTCCTTGATCGGCGCAAAGGCGTTCTCGATCACCGCCTTCTGCTGCAGATTGTGCTTGGCGTAGTAGCCCACCGCCGGCGAGGCCGCCGCCGGACGGCTGACCAGCAGCAGCTTGTGCTTCGGCCCCAGCACGTTCACCAGGTGCTGACGGGAAGCCAGCCAGTACCAGGCCCCCTGGTTGCGCGGCTCTTCCTGGCACCACACCACTTCCTTGGCATTAGGGAACTGCGCCAAAGCGGCGGCAAAGGCCTCGGTCGGGAAGGGATAAAGCTGCTCGATACGGACCAGCGCCGTGTCCTTGATGTTGTTCTCGCGACGGTGCGCCAGCAGCTCGTAGTAGAGCTTGCCCTGGCACAGCACGATGCGCTTGACCTTCTTCGGATCCAGCTTCTCGGTCTCGCCGATCACCGTCCGGAACTGGCCGCGGGCCAATTCATCCAGCGAAGACACCGCTTCCTTGTGACGCAGCAGCGACTTCGGCGTGATGATGATCAGGGGCTTGCGCACACGACGCAGCATCTGGCGACGCAGCAGGTGGAAGATCTGACTGGGCGTGGTGGGCACGCAAATCTGCCAGTTGTTCTCGGCGGCGTTGTTCATGAAGCGTTCCAGGCGCGCGGAGGAGTGCTCCGGGCCCTGGCCTTCATAGCCGTGCGGCAGCATGATGGTCAGGCCGCACAGCCGGCCCCACTTGGATTCGCCGGAGCTGATGAACTGGTCCAGCACGACCTGGGCGCCATTCACGAAGTCGCCGAACTGGGCTTCCCAGACAACAAGTTCGTTCGGCTCGGCGGTGGAGTAGCCATACTCGAAGCCGAGCACCGCCTCCTCCGACAGTACCGAGTCGAAGCACTGGAAGCCGGCCTGGCCTTCCTGGATGAACTCCAGCGGCTTGTAGGAACCTTCGTCCCAACGCTCGCGTTTCTGATCGTGCAGCACCGCGTGACGGTGGAAGAAGGTGCCACGGCCGACGTCCTCGCCGGAGATGCGCACCGCGTAACCCTGTGCCAGCAGCGAGGCGTAGGCAAGGTTCTCGCCCATGCCCCAGTCCAGCGGCAGTTCGCCACGGCCCATGGCACTACGGTCATCAATGATCTTCTTGACGCGGGAATGCAGCGTGAAGGTTTCCGGAATCGCGGTCAGGCGCTCGGACAAGCGCTTGATCTCCTGCATCGGAATGCTGGTGTCGGCATCGTCGGTGTAGGGCTGGTTCAGGAAAGGCGTCCAGTCCACCGAGAACTGCCGGTTGTGACCGGACAGCACCGGGTTGTACAGCAGTTCACCCTTGTCCAGATGCTCGCGGTACTGCTGGATCATCTGCTCCGGCTCATCTGCGCCCAGGGTGCCCTCGGCAACCAGGCGATCGGCGTAGAGTTTGCGGGTACCCGGATGCTGCTGGACCTTACGGTACATCAGCGGCTGGGTGACCATCGGCTCGTCCTGCTCGTTGTGGCCGAGCTTGCGGTAGCAGACGATATCCACCACCACGTCCTTCTTGAACTGCTGGCGGAATTCCACCGCCAGCGCGGTCACGAAGGCCACCGCTTCCGGATCGTCGCCATTGACGTGGAAGATCGGCGCTTCGACCATCTTGAAGATGTCGGTGCAGTACAGTGAAGAGCGGTAGTCGCGCGGATCGGAGGTGGTGAAGCCGATCTGGTTGTTCACCACGACGTGCACCGTGCCGCCGGTGCCGTAGCCGCGGGTCTGGGAGAAGTTCAGCATCTCCTGGTTCACACCCTGGCCGGCCACCGCGGCGTCGCCGTGGATCAGCACCGGGATGACCTGGCCCTTCTCTGCATCCTTGCGGCGGACCTGGCGGGCATACACCGAACCTTCGACCACCGGGTTGATGATTTCCAGGTGGGAGGGGTTGAAGGCCAGCGTCAGGTGCACCGGGCCACCCGGGCTCATGACGTCGCTGGAGAAGCCGAGGTGGTACTTGACGTCGCCGGCCGACAGATCCGCGGCGGCCTTGCCCTCGAATTCGGAGAACAGCATCTTCGGCGACTTGCCGAGGGTGTTCACCAGCACGTTCAGACGGCCCCGGTGGGCCATGCCGATGACGATTTCCTGCGCGCCCAGCGCACCGCCGACGTGGACGATCTCGTCCATCGCCACGATGGTGGATTCGCCGCCTTCCAGCGAGAAGCGCTTCTGGCCGACGTACTTGGTGTGCAGGTAGCGTTCCAGGGTTTCGGCGGCGGTGGTGCGTTCCAGCACCCGCCGCTTCTTGTCGGCGGAGAACTTGGGTGTGCCGCGCACGCTTTCCAGCCGGCTCTGGATCCAGCGCTTCTGCTGGATGTCCGAGATATACATGTACTCGGAGCCGATGGAACCGCAGTAGGTCTGCCGCAGCGCCTCCAGGATCTCGCGCAGGCTCGCGCGTTCGGTCGAGAAACCGTGGAAGGAGCCGACGTTGAAGCTCTTGGACAAGTCCGCCTCGGTGAAGCCGTAGTAGGACGGTTCAAGTTCGGCGATCTGCGGGCGCTCGGTGCGCTTCAGCGGGTCCAGGTTGGCCCAGCGGTTGCCGAGGAAACGGTAGGCGTTGATCAGCTGCAGCGTGGAAACCTGCAGCTTGTCCTCGCCACCGGCGGCAACCACGGTACGCACCGGGCCACGCTTCGCCATCTGCTCGAAGGCGGCGATGACGGGACCGTGGGCCACGTCACGCACTGCACTCCCGGCCTGGCTCTGCAGGTTGTCGAAATAGGTCCGCCAGGCTTCGGGCACCGAAGCGGGGTCGGAGAGATAGTTCTCGTAGAGTTCTTCGATGAACGGCGCGTTGGCACCGAACAGATGCGAAGTGTTCTGTAGCTCTTTCATCATGGTGTAGCCACCTGTGTGTTCTGGTTCCCTGCTTCCGGGGGTAAGTGGTCCGGTCACGGCGCCCGATGGAAAAACGGGATGGGCGCGACATCACGACCCATCCCGTAGGGCTTAGTCCGTTATCCGGCCTTGCCTCCCTTCCCTCTCCATCGTCTCTTACGGACGCTGCCCGATGGCCGGAACGTCGCGACGTGCCGCACCGGTGTAAAGCTGGCGCGGACGGCCGATCTTGTATTCCGGATCAGTGATCATTTCTTCCCATTGGGTGATCCAGCCCACCGTACGCGCGAGCGCGAAGATGCAGGTGAACATGGAGGTCGGAATGCCCAGTGCCTTCTGCACGATGCCGGAGTAGAAGTCCACGTTCGGGTAGAGCTTCTTCTCGACGAAGTATTCGTCTTCCAGCGCGATCTTCTCGAGCTCCTTGGCGAGCTTGAACAGGCGGTCGTCTTCCAGACCCAGTTCGGTCAGCACATCGTTGCAGACCTTGCCCATCAGCTTGGCGCGCGGGTCGAAGTTCTTGTAGACGCGGTGGCCGAAGCCCATCAGCTTGAAGCTGTCGCTCTTGTCCTTGGCGCGCTTGATGTACTCGCCCACGCGGGACACATCGCCGATCTCTTCCAGCATGTTCAGGCACGCTTCATTGGCGCCACCGTGCGCCGGGCCCCACAGGCAGGCGATGCCGGCGGAGATGCAGGCGAAGGGGTTGGCGCCGGAGGAGCCTGCCAGACGCACCGTGGAGGTGGAGGCGTTCTGCTCATGATCGGCGTGCAGCGTGAAGATCACGTCCAGCGCACGAACCAGCACCGGGTTCGGCTTGTACTCCTCGCACGGGGTACCGAACATCATGTGCATGAAGTTCGCCGTGTAATCGAGGTCGTTGCGCGGGTACATGAAGGGCTGGCCGAAGTTGTACTTGTAGGCCATGGCAACAATGGTCGGCAGCTTCGCGATCAGGCGGTTGATCGAGACGTTGCGGTGTTCCTGGTCGGAGAAGTCCATCGCGTCGTGGTAGAACGCGGACAGCGCCCCCACCACACCCACCATGATCGCCATCGGGTGCGCATCGCGGCGGAAGCCGTTGAAGAAGCGGGTCAGCTGGTCATGCACCATCGTGTGGGTCTTGATGGTGTTCTCGAAATCGCTCTTCTGCACGGAGTTCGGCAGTTCGCCGTTCTTCAGCAGGTAGGCAACTTCGAGGAAGTTGCACTTCTCGGCGAGTTGCTCGATGGGGTAGCCGCGATACAGCAGCTCGCCCTTGTCGCCGTCGATATAGGTAATGCTCGACTTGCAGCTGGCAGTAGAAAGGAAGCCAGAGTCGTAGGTGAACAAACCGGTTTTACCGCCCAGCGTCCGAATGTCGATGACATCATTGCCGTGGGTACCGGTCATTACCGGGAAATCGACGGTCTTGCCATCGACGGTTAGGGTTGCGGTGCGTTCAGTGCTCATAGGTCGTCCCTTCTCTGCTAGCCGGTTTAACTGCTCTGCTCCCTGTTCATGAAAGGCTGGTCAACGTCATGCCTGACGCAGCAAGCCGATCATCTCCTTCCAGCGGTCTACGTCGCATGCCTTGCTGCCATTGACCATCGCCCACAGGTCGTAGTCGTCGCAGCGCAGCAGGTCGTCCAGATCCGCCAGCTGATCGTCGCTCAGACGATCGAAATGCCGCTCGAGGAAGCGCGCGAAGACAAGGTCGAGCTCGAGCAGAGCCCGACGGCATTGCCAGCGCACGCGTCCCCGGTTGATGCTCATCTCAGACCGCCCGACGGACCATCATGTCCTTGATCTTCCCGATCGCACGGGTCGGGTTGAGGCTCTTCGGACAGACGTCCACACAGTTCATGATGGTGTGGCAACGGAACAGGCGGTACGGGTCCTCGAGGTTGTCGAGGCGCTCGTTGGTCGCCTGGTCGCGGGTATCGGCGAGGAAGCGGTAAGCCGCCAGCAGGCCGGCCGGACCAACGAACTTGTCCGGGTTCCACCAGAACGACGGGCAGGAGGTCGAGCAGCACGCGCAGAGGATGCACTCGTACAGGCCGTTGAGCTCCTCGCGGTCTTCCGGGGTCTGCAGGCGCTCGCGCTCCGGCGCCGGGTCGTTGTTGACCAGATAGGGCTTGATGGAGTGGTACTGCTTGAAGAACTGGGTCATGTCCACGATCAGGTCGCGGATGACCGGCAGGCCAGGCAGCGGACGCAGCGTGATCGGCTGGGCCAGCTTGTCGATGTCGGTCAGGCAGGCCAGGCCGTTCTTGCCGTTGATGTTCATCGCGTCGGAACCGCACACGCCTTCGCGGCAGGAGCGGCGGAAGGACAGGGAATCGTCCTTCGTCTTCAGGCGGACGATCGCGTCGAGCAGCTTCTTGTCGGACGCTTCCAGTTCAACGGAAATGTCCTGCATGTAGGGCTGCGCGTCCTTGTCCGGATCGTAGCGGTAGATCTTGAATTGAACGGTACGCTTGCTCATCTCGTTTGTTCTCCCGCGCTCAGTAGGTGCGCTTGGCGAGCGCGATCGGCTCGACATCCGCCGACAGGGGCTTGAGGTTCACCGGCTTGTAGTCGAGGCGGTTGCCTTCGCTGTACCACAGGGTGTGCTTGAGCCAGTTCTGGTCATCACGGCCGTTCGGATGCTCGGCGGTATCCGGCGCGTCGTCGCGCACGTGAGCACCGCGGGACTCCTTGCGGGCCTCGGCCGAGATCATGGTGGCCTTGGCGACTTCGATCAGGTTGTCCAGTTCGAGCGCCTCGGTACGGGCCGTGTTCCAGACCTTGGACTTGTCGGCGATCTGGGTGACCTTGGCCTGCTCGGCAACTTCAAGGATGTGGGTCACGCCTTCCTGCAGCAGTTCCTTGAAGCGGAATACGCCGGCATGCTTCTGCATGGTGCGCTGCATGGCCAGGCGCACGTCGTGCACCTCGCTGCCACCGGTCTGGGTTTCCAGGCGGTTGATACGAGCCAGGGAAACGTCGGCGGCATCCGCCGGCAGGGGCTTCAATGTCAGGTTGCCGGACTTGAAGTCCTCGACCACGGTTTCACCAGCGGACTTGCCGAATACCAGCAGGTCCAGCAGCGAGTTGGTGCCCAGGCGGTTGGCACCGTGCACCGAGGCGCAGGCGCACTCGCCGGCGGCGTAAAAGCCGGCCACCGGCACGTTGGAGTCGCCGTTCTTCGGCGCAACGACCTGACCCTTGTAGTTGGTCGGGATACCGCCCATCTGGTAATGGCAGGTCGGAACGACCGGGATCGGCGCCTTGATCGGGTCCACACCGGCGAACTGGATCGAGATTTCACGAATGCCGGGCAGGCGCTTCATGATGGTCTCGGGCGACAGGTGGGTGATGTCCAGCAGGACGTGGTCCTTGTCCGGACCGCAGCCACGGCCTTCGTTGATCTCGGTGACCATGGAGCGGGACACCACGTCACGCGAAGCCAGGTCCTTCAGGTTGGGCGCATAGCGTTCCATGAAACGCTCGCCGGAGGCGTTGCGCAGGATGCCACCCTCGCCACGCACGCCTTCGGTAATCAGCACACCGGCGCCGGCCACGCCGGTCGGGTGGAACTGCCAGAATTCCATGTCTTCCAGCGGGATGCCGGAGCGCGCCGCCATGCCGACACCGTCGCCGGTGTTGATGAAGGCGTTGGTGGAACTGTAGTAGATACGGCCAGCACCACCGGTGGCGAAGATGGTCGCCTTGGCGTGGAAGATGGAAACTTCACCGGTTTCCATCTCGATCGCGGTCACGCCGAGGACGTCGCCCTCGCTGTTGCGAATCAGGTCCAGCGCCATCCATTCGACGAAGAACTGGGTATTGGCCCGCACGTTGCGCTGGTAGAGCGCGTGCAGCATGGCGTGGCCGGTACGGTCTGCGGCGGCACAGGAGCGCATCACCGGCGCCTGGCCGTAGTTCATCGAATGGCCGCCGAACGGACGCTGGTAGATCTTGCCGTTGTCGGTACGGTCGAAAGGCATGCCGTAGTGCTCGAGTTCGATCACCACCTCATTGGCCTTGCGGACCATGAACTCGATGGCATCCTGGTCACCCAGCCAGTCCGACCCCTTTACGGTGTCGTACATGTGCCAGTGCCAGTTGTCCTCGGTGGAGTTGCCGAGCGAGGCCGCCACCCCGCCCTGCGCCGCTACGGTGTGGGAGCGGGTGGGGAACACTTTGGTCAGCACAGCGGTCTTGAGACCCGCTTCGGAAAGTTGCAGGGCTGCACGCAGGCCGGCACCGCCAGCGCCGACGATGACCGCATCAAAGGTACGCTTCGCGACGTTCACGCTTACAGCCTCCAAAGAATCTGGGCCGCCCAGCCGGCGTAGCCGACGAGCAGGAAAATGGTGATCAGGTGCAGCACGAGGCGCAGGCCCGCCGGCTTGACATAGTCCATCCAGATGTCACGAATGCCGATCCAGGCGTGAAAGAACAGCGAGAGGAAGAACAGGAAGGTCGCGAACTTCATCAAGCCGTTGGAGAACAGACCCGACCAGGCGTCATAGCTCAACTCCGGCAGGGTCAGCGCACAGATACCGAAAATAACGGTATAGATGGCCATGAAGAGCGCGGTTGCGCGCTGCGCGATCCAGTCGCGGAGGCCATAGTGAGCCCCGACTACGTGACGATTCACCATAGCTTCACCCCGATGATGACGGTGAGCGCCAGGCTCACGACGAGAACGATGCGGGCGGAGTTGCGCGCGGACGGCAGGTCCAGCCCCTGGTGCAGATCCAGCAGCAGGAAGCGGATACCCGCACAGAAGTGGTGCAGGTAGGCCCACAGCAGGCCGAGCAAGAGCAGCTTCGCCAGCGGGTGGCTGACAACTGCCTCGAAGGTCGCGAAGGTTTCCGGCGAACCCAGGCTGCGACCGAAGAGGAACAGCAGGAAAGGCAGCAGCAGGAAGAGGCCCGCCCCGCTCACCCGATGAAGAATCGACACGATGCCCGGCAGCGGCAGCCGGATCTCGTGAACGGCCAGATGCTTCGGCCTTTGCTTGCGCACTGTCACTTCTGACATGAAAACTCCCCTGAACATTTGCGACGAGAAACCGCCGCCGACTTCAAAAAGTTCATAATTATAGCTTTCCTGAATACGACGTTAGCCAGCCGCACCCCGTCAATTCAGTTCGTTCAGATAGAAATGTTCCGCGGTGGAATACAACCCCCGCCGCCACTCCACCGGCTTGTCGCCGTAGGTGTAAGTCACCCGCTCCACCGACAACAAGGGGGTACCTTCGGGCACCTTCAGCGCTTCGCTGGTCGAGCGGTCCGCCGCAACCGCCCGGATGCGCTCCTGCGCACGGATCATGCGCAGACCGAAACGCGTCTCGAACAAGCTGTAAAGCGAGCCGTTCCAGTCCTGCAGGGCTTCGAAGGTCAAGCCGGGAAAGACGTCCCCCGGCAGGTAGATTTCGTCGACCACCACAGGCTTCTGGGCGAAGCGCAACAGGCGGCGGACGATGATGATGGGGGCGCCGAGTTCGATGCCAAGCATGCGCGAAGCTTCCTGCCCCGCCTTGGCGCGCCAGCAGTCCAGCGGCACGCTCTGGGGGTGGGAGAGGTCGCCATCCATCGGAACCAGGCGCAGAAAACGGAACAGAGCCCGCGGATCGTTGTGCGAGGCGACGAAAGTGCCCTTGCCCTGCTTTCGGATCAGCAGGTTCTCCGCAGCCATCTCGTCGATGGCCTTGCGCACCGTTCCCTGGGAAACGGAAAATCGCGCGGCCAGCTCCTGCTCGCTGGGAATCGCTTGACCGGGACGCCACTCCCCCGCCTCAAGCGCTTGCAGAATCAGCGTCTTGATCTGACGGTAGAGGGGGCTGAAGGTGGGGGATTCCTGGGCCATCAGCGTATTTGAGCATAAAATTTTCCCAGCGTCTATGCCATGTCTCATATCTTATATAAGACAAAAGACATGATTTGACAGGGCAGCCCTTAGCTTCTACCATCCTTGCGCCCTGCCCCAAGGCCGCCTATACCAAGCCAGGCTGTGCGCTTTCGGGCGATTGCTGCGCCGTCAGCGCGGGCATGAACATCCTTTCATCAAGACCGTTTTTTGGGAGTACTTTCATGAGCAAAGCCCCTGTGCGCGTCGCTGTCACCGGCGCAGCCGGCCAGATCGGCTACAGCCTGCTGTTCCGCATTGCCAGCGGTGAAATGCTGGGCAAGGACCAGCCCGTCATCCTGCAACTGCTCGACCTGCCCCAGGCCCAGAAAGCGGTCAAGGGCGTCATCATGGAGCTGGAAGACTGCGCGTTCCCGCTGCTCGCCGGCGTGATCGCCACCGACGATCCCAACGTCGCCTTCAAGGACGCCAAGGTTGCCCTGCTCGTCGGCGCCCGCCCCCGCGGCCCCGGCATGGAGCGCAAGGACCTGCTGACCGAGAACGCCAAGATCTTCACCGTGCAGGGCGCGGCCATCGGCCAATACGCCGATCCGGACTGCAAGGTGCTGGTGGTCGGCAACCCTTGCAACACCAACGCCTACATCGCCAAGGAAGTCGCCCAGAAATACGGGCGCGTTCCGGCGAAGAACTTCACCGGCATGCTGCGCCTGGACCACAACCGCGCGCTGTCCCAGCTCGCCACCAAGTCCGGCCGTGACGTTGCTTCGCTGAAGAACCTGGTGGTGTGGGGCAATCATTCCCCCACCATGTACGCCGACTACCGTTTCGTTACCTCCAACGGTGACAACGTCAAGGGCCTCATTAACGACGACGCCTGGAACAAGGACGTGTTCCTGCCCACCGTCGGCAAGCGTGGCGCCGCCATCATCGAAGCCCGCGGCCTCTCCTCCGCCGCCTCCGCCGCCAACGCGGCGATCGACCACATCCGCGACTGGGTGCTGGGCTCCAAGGGCGAATGGGTCACCATGGGCATTCCGTCCGACGGTTCCTATGGCATCCCGGAAGGCATCATCTACGGCTTCCCGGTGACCACCGAAAACGGCGAATACAAGATCGTCCAGGGCCTGGACATCGACGCCTTCTCCCGCGAGCGCATGACCAACACGCTGAACGAGCTGCTGGAAGAGCGTGAAGGCGTGAAGGACCTGCTGGCCTGAGAGCCAGCCAGGGTCGCTGAAAGAAGGTGAAAGCGCACGGCAATGCCGTGCGCTTTTTTATTGCCCCGCAGCCCTGCTATCCTCGGCCACCCCGCTGCAGCCTTCGAGACTTCTCAGATGCATTCCCGAGCCCACCCTAGCAACGTTCTCTTCGCCGGCGAAAAGCCCTTCCCCATCCTCCCGGCGGTGGATCACTACGCCGGCGCCGAGAAGCTGATGCTGAAGGCGCTCTCGCTGCAGCGCGATCTCGGCCCGGTCTTCGACCTGACCTGCGACTGCGAGGACGGTGCCCGCGCCGGCGCGGAAGCGGAACATGCGCAGATGGTCGCCGCGCTGGTGATGGGCCCGGAGAACATCCATGGCCGTGTCGGCGCCCGCATCCATGACATTACCCACCCCCACTGGCAGCGCGACCTGGAGATCCTGATCGGCGCCGCCGGGGAACGGCTGGCCTTCGTCACCCTGCCCAAGGTCAGGAGCGCCGCTGATGCCCAAGCCCAGATCGCGGAATTGAGGCGGCAGGAGGCGTCGGCCGGCCTGAGCCGTGCCCTGCCGGTCCACGTACTGATAGAAACACATGGCGCCCTGCGCGAGGCCTGGGAGATTGCCTCGCTGGCGGGTGTCGAATCACTGGATTTCGGCCTGATGGACTTCGTCTCCGGCCACCACGGCGCCATTCCCGCCTCGGCGATGAAGAGCCCGGGCCAGTTTGATCATCCCCTGGTCGCGCGGGCCAAGCTGGAAATCGCGGCGGCGGCGCTGGGCTGCGGCGTCGTGCCCTCGCACAACGTGACCACCGAGCTGAAGGATCTGGAAATCATCCGGCGCGATGCGACCCGGGCCCGGCGCGAGTTCGGCTACCTGCGGATGTGGAGCATCCATCCGAACCAGATCCTGCCCATCGTGGAAGCAATGCGACCTGATTTTTCCGAAGTGGAAGAAGCCGGTGAAATCCTGGCTGCAGCGCAGGATGCCGACTGGGGGCCGATACAACAACGCGGCCGTTTGCACGACCGCGCTTCCTACCGCTATTACTGGGAACTGCTGCAGCGCGCCCGCCAGACCGGCATGCCGATCGACCAGGCGCATCTGGCGCGTTTCTTCACCGCCTGAGCAAAGCCCCCGGCACAGCCGGGAGCATCCTGCCTACTCTTTGCCGGGGGCGTCCGGCTTGCCCGCGGACGTGGCCTCAACCGGCTTTTCGGCGACAGCCTTGGGCTGAACGGCCTTGGGCCTGGCACTCTTCGTAGCAGCGGGTTTGGCCACGGCCGGCTTGGCTTTGGTGGCAGCAGGCTTGGCTGGAGTCTTGCCCGCACTGACCTTCACCGCCGGCTTCTTCGCCGCCTCAGGCTTGCTCCCGGCCTTGGGAGCAGCGGCTTCTGCCTTTGCCGCTGTAGCGGGCGCAGCCGCCTTGGTCGAGGCTCCGCCTGCTGCCGGCTTGGCCGCCGAGGCAGCCTTCGGCTTGGCAGCTGCCACTGCACCGGATTTCGCTGCCGCGACCCGCGAGCCAGGCGCACCGGGGCTCGCTTGCGCGGACTTGGCTTTTTCCGCCACCCCCGGCGCAGCTTTGGGCTTCGCAGCTTCGAGCTTGGCCTGAGCCGCCTTTGCCGGCGCGGGCCTGGCCGTCAGCGCCTTCTTCGCGGCCGCCGGCTTGGCCACAGCCACCGGCAAAGCCTCGACGGTACGCACAGCGGGAGCCGCCGCCTTCGGGGCGGCCTTTTCCGCCGGCTGACGCGCCGGCAGCGGGATGCCGAAACCGGCCGCCCTCGCCTCCACCATCAGCCAATCCGCTGCTGGCGCCCAAGGCAGCGCAGCCCGCAGCATCACCTTGACCGCCTCTTCACTATCATGACCATCGGCGGATGCACCGCCATCCAGCCGCGGCAGCCAGGGCAGGAAGAAATCGATCTGGGAGGGCTGGTTTTCGCGCCCTTCCGCCAGCGCAGGCAGCCAAGGGCTGGGCCCGGAGCCGAATGCGCTCAGCCAAGCGTGCCACTGCTCGCCCCAGAAGCTGTTCCAGCCTTGCCAGGCGGAGAAGGGGCGGGTCCAGGCGTCGACCCAAAGGTCCGAGAATGCCGCTATCGGATTCGCGGCGGGGCTGGTGCGCTTCATCGCAGGCTCTCCCGAGTGGAAAAGCGCTAGCTTACTCTGCCAAGGATTGCAGCGGGATATTCGGGGTAGATTGCAGGTCGCGCGCCTCAGTCCGGACGCGCGGCCAGCCAGTTCGCGAAATCCGCCCCGGGCATCGGTTTCGCGTAGAGGAAGCCCTGCGCGCTGTCGCAGCCCTCGCTGCGCAGCAGATCCGCCTGCGCCTGCACTTCCACGCCCTCGGCCACCACCGCGAAGCCCAGGCTGCGGCTCAAGGCGATCACCGCCCGGGTAATGGCAAGGTTGCTGCCGTCGCCCGGCAGGTCGCGCACGAACTCACGATCGATCTTGAGGCGATGCACCGCAAGGTGCTTGAGGTAAGCCAGCGAGGAATAGCCCGTACCGAAGTCGTCGATCGCCAAGCCGACACCCAGCTCGCGCAGCGCGGCGATAACGCGCTTGGCATTATCCGCGTTATGCAGCAGCGAGCTTTCGGTGATCTCCACTTCCAGCGCCGCCGCCGGCAGGCCAGTTTCCTCCAGCACCCGGGCGACCACCTGTTCGAAGCCGCCGCGTTCGATCTGCGGCGCCGCAACGTTCACCGCTACCCGGCCGGGGTTGAGCCCGGCGTCGAGCCAGCTGCGCGCCTCGCGGCAGGCCTGGCGCAGCACCCAGGCGCCTATGGGCACGATGAGCCCGGTCTCTTCCGCCAGCGGGATGAACTCCAGCGGCGGCACCAGGCCACGCGCCGGATCGCGCCAGCGCAGCAGGGCCTCCACGCCTATCACCCGCCCCGAACACAGGTCCAGCTGCGGCTGGTACCACAGTTCGAAGCTGCCCTGCTCCAGCGCCTGGCGTAGGCCGTGCTCCATCTCCAGCCGCCGGCGTGCGGCCAGGGCCATCTCGTCGTGATGGAAGCTGAAGGTATCCCGGCCCAGTTGCTTGCTGCGATACATGGCGGTATCAGCAGCCTTGATCAGCGAGGTCGCATCAGCGCCATCGCGGGGGAAGATGGCGATGCCTATGCTGGCGGAGACTCGCGTCAGGTGGCCGTCCAGGTCCACCGGCAGCGCCATTTCCGCAATCAGTTGCTCGGCGGTCTCGGACACCGCCTCGCCCAGGCTGATGTCCTCCAGCACGATGGCGAACTCGTCGCCACCGAAGCGGCAAACCGAGTCTTCCTCGCGCAGGGCCGCGCGCAGGCGCTCGGACACGACCTGCAGCAAGCGGTCGCCGGCGGGGTGGCCCAGGCTGTCGTTGACGTTCTTGAAGCCGTCCAGGTCCAGCAGCAGCACCGCGACGCTGGAGCCGGTGCGGCGCGCCCGCTCCAGCGCATGCTCCAGGCGGTCGCCGAGCAGCGCGCGGTTGGGCAGGCCGGTGAGCGGATCGTAGTGCGCCAGGCGCTCCAGCTGGGTCTCGGCGTCCTTGATCTGGGAGATGTCGGAAAACACCGCGACGTAGTTGCTCACCCGCCCTTCGTCATCCTTCACCACGCCTATGGTCAGCCACTGGGGATACACCTCGCCGGTCTTGCGCCGGTTCCAGATCTCGCCTTGCCACTGGCCGCGCTCCTTCAGCGTCTTCCACATGGCACGGTAGTACTCGCGGTCGTGTCGGCCGGACTGCAGGATGCGGGTGTGGCGACCGACGACGTCGATCTCGTCGTAGCCGGTGATGAGGCTGAAGGCAGGATTCACCGACAGGATGATGCCGCTCTCGTCGGTGATGGAAATGCCTTCGATGGTGTTGTCGAACACCGTCGCTGCCTGCCGCAGGCGTTCCTCCGCGATGCGCCGGGCGGTCACGTCGCGGCCGACGATGACCAGGCCATCGCGGCTGCCGTCTCCACGGCGGATCGGAATGCGCGTCACGTCGAAGTAATGGCGCTCGCCCGCCAGATCATTCACCACCTCGATGGAATGGCAGGGCAGCTGCTCGCTGCTCCAGGCTAGCTCATCGTTGTCCAGGCACTGCTGCAGCGCCGAAGCGTACTCCGGACGAAGCAGGCCCAGCTCGCGATCGGTCATGCCGAACCACTTCTCGCCGCGCAGGTTGAACAGGGCCTGTGCCCGTTGGTTGGTCACCAGCCAGCGGCCGCCGCCGTCCTTGAAGAAGATGGCGTCCGGCAGCGCTTCGATCAACGCGCTCATGCGCCGCTCGCTCTCCCGCACCTTCTCCTCGGCCGCCTTGCGCTCGGTGATGTCCAGCACCGTACCGACCACACCATGGACCTCGCCGTCCGGGCTGGAGATGGTGGCCTTGTAGAAGATCACGTCGCGTCGCCCGGTCTCGGTTTCGACCTGCGTTTCATAGACCTGCGTGCCGCGGGCATCCATCAAGGCGCGGTCTCGCTGCTCATAGGCAGTGGCGAGGTCGGCGGGCGCGACCTCGTAGACGGTGCGACCGATGATTTCCGTCTTGGAGCGGCCGAGGAACTCGCCAAAGGCATTGTTGCAGCCGAGGTAGCGGCCGGAGACGTCCTTGTAGAAAACCGGCGCAGGAATGGCGTCCAGTACCGCCTGCAGGAAGCGGCCGCGCTCTCGCCGCGCCGCATCGCCGATGCGAGCGGCACGCTCGCCCCGCATCGCCAGCATGAGCGCCAGCGCGCCGCCGCCGAGGAAGGCGCCGAGCACGCACAGCATCGCCCCGGAGAACACGGCGGGGTGCGGCTCGGCCAGCACTTCGGACGCACCGGGAACCGCCATGCTGTCCGACTTACCGAGCAGGAAACTCAGGTAGAGCAGCAACAACATGCCGGCGAACACCAGCGCATCCACCCACCAGCGGCGCGGCATGGGGGAGGACGATGAATCTGGACTACAAGCCATCTTTCTTATGTTCTGTTCTGCAACTGCGGGGTTGGTCATCCACCCACTCACGCGGGCGGAAGGAAGGCCGCATTCTACGCGTCGGCGCAAACAGCTCCAACGCCATAACAAAACCCGCCAGGCCGGCCATGCCACCCGCCTTATGCCAAACAAGATCCAGTGCACCGGAAACACACGTCAGGGCTCGCATACCTGGTCCAGCACCACGAGAAAGCCTGCCAGCAGCGGTGCCGGAGCCTCCTTGCGAATCGCCACTGCCAGACTGAAGTAAGCCTCCTCATCCTCTATCGGCAGGTACTTCACTCGCGGGATGCGCACGCATTCCAGTGGCGAGGGCAAGAGCGCGATGCCCAGCCCTGCTGCGACCAGGCCGATCTGGGTGGTCGCCTCCCGCGCGGTCTGCACCACGTTGGGCTCGAAACCCGCCCGGCGGCACAAGTGCCGGAGTATCGCTGGCAGGCCGGTGCCGGCATCCGGGGGAAAGGTGATGAAGCCCTCGCCCTCAAGCTGCTCGAAGCGCAGCGCCGGCGCCTTTGCCAGCGCATGTCCGGTATTAAGGACCAGCCGCAGCGCGTCGCGGCCGATCTCCCGCAGGTCGATCCCCGGCGGCGCGTCCGGCGAGTGGTAGCGCACCAGGCCGACATCCAGTTCTCCCCGAGCGAGCGCGGTGAACTGGTCGGTGGAGAACATCTCCTCCAGTTGCAGGCGGACGTCCGGGTAGCGGCGGCGGTAGGCGTCCAGCACTGCCGGCAGCGTCTCGGTATAGGGCAGCGAAGAGGTGAAGCCGATGCGCAGCTCGCCGACCTCGCCCTGCCCGGCCCGTCGCGCTTCGGCGGCGGCCAGCGCGGCCTGGGCGAGGATGTCGCGCGCCCGTTCCAGGAAACGCTTGCCAGCTTCGGTCAGCGTCACCCGGCGCTTGCTGCGCTCGAACAGGCGCGCGCCCAGTTCCTGCTCCAGGTCGCGGATCTGCATGGACAAGGGCGGCTGGCCGATATGCAGGCGAGCTGCCGCCCGGGTGAAGTTCAGCTCTTCCGCAACCGCGATGAAGTAGCGCAGGTGCCGTAGCTCCATTCATATATCCAACAGATCACAAGACCACTTCGAATATATTGGACTGGCACCCAGGACACAATCTACTGTTGAAGCACGGCCCCGCCGCCCGCGCCCTGGAGTGCCGCCGACAACAACAGGATGATTCAGCGTGTCCGCAGCAGCCCCCTCCCCCGAGAGCTCCGCTTCGCCCTCCACTCCTCCGGTGTCCGACCGCCTGGAAGCCGGCACCGCCGCCTACCGCCGCACCAACCTGGCGATGTTCCTCGGCGGCTTCGCCACCTTCGCCATGATGTACGGCACCCAGCCCATGCTGCCGCTGCTGTCCCGCGTGTTCGAAGTCAGCCCGGCGACCGCGAGCCTGTCCGTCTCCGCCGGCACCGCCGCGCTGTCGCTGATGCTGATTCCGGCCAGCGTGCTGTCGGACCGCTACGGCCGGCAGCGTGTCATGACGGGCTCCCTGGTGCTGGCGGCCATCATTGCGCTGGCCTCGGCGCTGGTCACCGACTTCAACCAGTTGTTGGTGCTGCGTGCCCTGCTTGGCGCGGCGCTGGCCGGCCTGCCCGCCGCCGCCATGGCCTACCTGGGCGAGGAGGTGGCGCCGAATGCCCAGGGGCGGGCGATGGGCATCTACATCGCCGGCAACGCCATGGGCGGCATGAGCGGCCGCTTCCTGTCGGCGCTGGTCACCGAATGGGGTTCCTGGCGGCTGGCGCTGGCGACGCTCGGCATACTCGGCGGCATTGCGGCCATCGTGTTCTGGCGCAGTCTGCCCGCTTCCCGCCACTTCCGCCCGCGCGCCGCCGCCATTGGCCGCATCCTGCAGGATGCCCGCAGCATCGCCGCCGACCCCGGCCTGCCGTGGCTATTCGCCACCGCCTTCTTGATCATGGGGAGCTTCGTCGGCCTCTACAACTTCCTCGGCTTCCGTCTGCACGAGCCGCCTTTCAGCCTGGGCCAGACGGCCATAGGCGCCATCTTCCTGCTCTATGCGGTCGGCACCTGGGCTTCCGCCTGGTCGGGACTGCTGGCGGACCGCTTCGGCCGCCGCAACGTGCTGTGGATCATGGTGGTGCTGATGATGGCCGGCATCGCCATCACGCTGGCCGCCAACCTCTTGGTGGTGATCTTGGGCGTGGCGCTGTTCACCTTCGGCTTCTTCGGCGCCCACACCACCGCCAGCGGCTGGGTGGGCCGACGGGCGCAGGAACGGCGCGCGCTGGCGGCGGCGCTCTACCTCTGTAGCTACTACCTGGGTGGCAGCGTGCTCGGCACCTTCTCCGGCCTGGCTTGGGGGCCGGGCGGGTGGCTCGGGGTGACGGCCATCCTGGGTGGTTGTGCCCTCCTTACCTTTGGCATCTCCTTGCGCCTGCGCGGCCTGCCACGGCTGCCGGAGACGGCGGCGCTGCCCGCCGGCACCGGTGCGCGCAATTCCGCCTGAGCACCGGCCCAGGGCTCAAGACGCGGTCAGCGTCAGCATCAGCGGCATGGTCAGCGCGGCCAGCACAGTGGTCCATACCAGGCAGCTGGCCACTGGCCCTTCAAGCACGCCGAACTGGCGTGCCATCAGATAGACGTTCGCGCCAGTGGCAATGGCAGCCAGGAGCACCACCACCTGCGTCTCCAGCACCGGCAGCCCCAGCAGCAACGCCAGCCCCCACACCACCAGCGGCTGCAACAGCAGCTTGATGGTGGCGATGGCCGCGCTGATGCGCCAGCCTTCACGCACGCCGTACTGCGCCAGCCCCATACCCAGCACCATCAGCGACAGTGGCGCAGCCGCCTGGGCGATCATGTCCAGCGGTACCGCCAGCACCTTGGGCAGCGATAGGCCTGTGAGGCCGAACAGGGCGCCAAGCACGATGCCCACCACCAGCGGATTGGTAAGCACGCCCCGCGCCGTGCGATAGAAGCCCCGCGCGGAAAGCTGCCCGTGCCGCGCCCACTCCACCGATACCGTCACCAGCGTCCACAGCGTCAGCGCGTTGAAGACCAGCACCAGCGCCACCGCCGGCACCGCCTCCTCGCCCAGCGTCAGCCGCGCGATCGGCAGCCCCAGCATGACGTTGTTGGAGAACACCCCGCCCAGCGCGAACACCGATTGCGCCACGCCGTCGAGGCGGAAGCAGCGCCAGGCCACCAACCTGCCAGCGAGGAACACCAGCAGGCAACCACCGAAATAGGCCAGCAGCAGGCGCACATCCACCGGCGGCAGGGCAGTGAAATCGCTCATCAGGCGGAACAGCATCGCCGGCAGCGCAACCGCGAACACGAACTGGGTGAGCGCATCGGCCATGCTCTTCGACCAGTGGGCGAGCTTCATCAGCCCATAGCCGGCGAAAACGAGGATGAAAAGCGGGGAGGAAAGGGAAACCTGCTGCAGTAAAGTGTGCATTTCGATCCGGCAGACCTCGGCACCCAGGGACCGGGCGGGGTGCCGATTCTAGTCGATAGGGCGGCCCTGCCCCGGCAGGGAAAGGAATTGCGCGGCGAGACGGCATCCGCACAGGACATCCGCACGGACTTCGGGGAAGAGAGACAGGAGATGAGCCAGGAGGACAACAGCGTAGGCTGGTTCGAGATCCCAGTGATCGACATGGCGCGGGCACGCGGCTTCTACGCCTGGGTGCTGGGCGAGGAACTCACCGAGATGCCGATGGGCGAGGACGTCGAGATGTATGCCTTTCCCTGGCGCTATGGCGCCGGCGGGGCCAGCGGCGCGCTGATCCGCCATCCGCTGATGCGACCCGCGCGCATCGGTACGCTGGTGTACTTCATCTGCGCCGACGTCGGCGAGGCCGCCGAACGCGCGGCCGCGGCCGGCGGCGTCATCGTGCAGGGCAAGACGCGGGTGGGAGAGCACGGCTACATCGCGCTGGTGGAAGACACCGAGGGCAACCTCATCGGCCTTCACTCCCAGCGCTGAGGCCGCGGACACCCTCAGTTGGCCGGCGCCTGCCCCGCCACCAGCGTGCGGATCTCCCGCAGCTTGGCCTTCAACCGGTGGGCATTGTCCGGGCCGATGCGGATCATGATCTTCTGCCCGGCGGACAGGGCTTCCAAGCGGCTATCCTCGAAGCGGTAGCGCACCTTGGGCTGTACCAGCCGTATCGGCCGGGTCACCTCCGGCGCCGCGAGCAGGTGATCCAGCACCGCCACCAGGCGGTCGTTGAAATAGGCGTCCGGATAGCCCAACTCCTGGTAAACCGATTGGAACAGCGGATAGAGCCGCACATAGAGCGCGACCAGGCTGCGGCTGTCCACCGCTTCCGCCAGGGCCACATAGGGCCGATAGCGCGCCGCATTCTCCGGGCTGATGAAAGTGCCATCCAGCTCGGTGCTCACCGTGAAGGCGCCGACGGCCGGCTTCACCGGCGAGCGCGACAGCGGCAGTTGCTCGCCCGGAAGGTTGTCCACCGTGACGACGATGCGGCGGATGAAATCCTGCACGATGAACAGCTCGCGCAGCCCGGTGTCCGCGATCAGGCTGGCGAGCGCCTCGGTGACCAGGGCATCGCTTTCCGGCAGCGCAGGCGGCGGGGCCGATGCGTCCGCCGCCGTGCCGGCCGATTCGATCGGATGACGGATTGCCGATTCAATCTCGCCCGAGGCCTGCGGCCCCTGCTCCAGCACCGGGGCCGGCTCCGGATTGGGGGCCGCGACCGACGTCGATTCCGGTACTTTGGCCTCTTCCCCGGAAAGGTAGAAATATCCGAGGGCAGCGGCCGCCACGACCGCCACAAGTGCCACCACCCTGCTCAAGACTGACTTCACTTCCGCTTCTCCTGAAACACCACACGCGGAAGGTGAGAGACCCGGGGGCGGCAGACGTTCCGTCTTTCTCACCCCAGCCGCCGGTTGCCAGCCGGCCTTCAGCTGTGCCCGAGGGGAAAGGCCTGGCGGCCTCAGCGCTCCAGCGCCGGCTCCGCGTCCAGATACGCAGCCATCTCCGCGGCGAAGCCCTGAGCCGCGTCCAGCCCGGCAAAGCGTTCCAGGTGATGCCCCAGCCGCTGCAACTCCATTCTGAGTTCGCCCGGCCGGCGGACATGCTGCAGCCGGCGGGCGATCACCGCCCCCGCCTCGCCCGCGTGGCGCAGCAGCGCTGCCTGTCCGGCCCGCCGCGCATCCTCCATCCACGCCGGCACGGCGGCCGCCGGCGCTACCTCGGGCGTGCACTCCGGCCGCTCGCCCAACGGCCCCGATGCTGGCGCAAGGCGATGGATATGCCCCTGCTGCTCCAGCGCCTGCAAGGCCGGCAGCAGGGCGGCAGGTGACATCAGCGCGCCCAATTCGCCGATCGGCCGGCTGCCATTCACCAGGATCAGCACATTGCGCAGGCGTTGCGGCAGATGGCGCGTGCTGCCGCCCAGTTCCTGCTCGCCGAGAGCCGTCTTGCAGAAAACCGTTGCCGCGTCCATTCGCACCATCCTGTTCCGATGGCGTGCATATATAGAACGGCTGCATGGCCGCAAGATGACAACCTGGCCGCTGGAATGAAAAAACGCCCCTGCCGGCGACCCGGCAAGGGCGTTCCAAAAGCGGCAGGTACGCTACTTTGGCGTCCCGCTCGTGCTCCCTCTACCTCAAACTTCGACGGTATCCGCCACGTTACGGAATTCTTCGATCTGGTCGAAGTTCATGTAACGGTAGATATCCGCAGCCTTCTTGTTCACCACCTCGACCTGCGCCAGGTACTCCTCGACGGTGGGGATCTTGCCCATCAGCGCGCACACCGCCGACAGCTCCGCCGAACCCAGGTAGACACGGGTGTCTATGCCCAGGCGGTTCGGGAAGTTGCGGGTGGAGGTGGACATCGCGGTGCTGCCCTTGCGGATCTGCGCCTGGTTGCCCATGCACAGCGAGCAGCCCGGCATCTCCATGCGGGCGCCGGATTTGCCCAGCACGCCGTAGTAGCCTTCTTCGTTGAGGATCATCGCGTCCATCTTGGTCGGCGGAGCGATCCACAGGCGGGTCGGGATGTCGGACTTGCCGTCCAGCACCTTGCCGGCAGCGCGGAAGTGGCCGATGTTGGTCATGCACGAGCCGATGAAGACTTCGTCGATCTTGTCGCCGGCGACTTCGGACAGCAGCTTCACATCGTCCGGGTCGTTCGGGCAGGCGACGATGGGCTCCTTGATGTCGGCCAGGTCGATGTCGATCACCGCGGCGTACTCGGCATCGGCGTCGCCCTTCAGCAGTTCGCCCTTGGCGATCCATTCCTCCATCGCCTTGATGCGGCGCTTGAGGGTGCGGGCATCCTCGTAGCCGTTGGCGATCATCCACTTCATCAGCGTGATGTTGGAGTTCATGTACTCGACGATGGGCGCCTTGTTAAGGTGCACCGTGCAGCCAGCGGCGGAGCGCTCGGCGGAGGCGTCGGTCAATTCGAAAGCCTGTTCCACCTTCAGGTCGGGCAGGCCTTCGATTTCCAGGATGCGGCCGGAGAAGATGTTCTTCTTGCCCTTTTTCTCGACGGTCAGCAGGCCTTGCTTGATCGCATACAGCGGAATCGCGTTCACCAGGTCACGCAGGGTGACGCCCGGCTGCATCGTGCCCTTGAAGCGCACCAGCACGGACTCCGGCATGTCCAGCGGCATCACGCCGGTGGCGGCGGCGAAGGCGACCAGGCCGGAGCCGGCCGGGAAGGAGATGCCGATGGGGAAGCGGGTGTGGCTGTCGCCGCCGGTGCCGACGGTGTCCGGCAGCAGCAGGCGGTTGAGCCAGGAGTGGATCACGCCGTCGCCCGGACGCAGCGCCACGCCGCCTCGGGTGCTGATGAAGCTCGGCAGTTCGCGGTGCATCTTCACGTCCACCAGCTTCGGGTAGGCGGCGGTGTGGCAGAAGGACTGCATCACCAGGTCGGCGGAGAAGCCGAGGCAGGCCAGATCCTTCAGCTCGTCGCGGGTCATCGGGCCGGTGGTGTCCTGCGAGCCGACGGTGGTCATCTTGGGTTCGCAGTAAGTGCCCGGACGGACACCCTGGCCTTCCGGCAGGCCGCAGGCGCGGCCGACCATCTTCTGCGCCAGCGAGAAGCCCTTGCCGGAATCGTTCGGCGCCTGCGGCAGGCGGAACAGCGTGGAGGCCGGCAGGCCCAGCGCTTCACGCGCCTTGGCGGTCAGGCCGCGGCCGATGATCAGCGGAATGCGGCCGCCGGCACGCACTTCGTCCAGGATCACCAGGGTTTTGAGCTGGCTTTCGGCGATGACCGCGCCGTTCTTCAGCGCGGTGACCTTGCCGCTGGCCTGGTCGACCTTCAGCTCAATCTCGTCGCCCATGTCCATCTGGCCGGCATCGATCTCGATCGGCAGCGCGCCAGCATCTTCCATGGTGTTGAAGAAGATGGGCGCGATCTTGGAACCCAGGCAGACGCCGCCGAAGCGCTTGTTCGGTACGAAGGGGATGTCCTCGCCGGTAAACCACAGCACCGAGTTGGTGGCGGACTTGCGCGAGGAGCCGGTGCCGACCACGTCGCCGACGTAGGCGACCAGGTTGCCCTTGGCCTTGAGATCTTCCAGGAACTTGATCGGGCCGCGCACACCGGCTTCTTCGGGGGTGATGCCCGGACGCGGGTTCTTCAGCATGGCCAGCGCATGCAGCGGGATGTCCGGGCGCGACCAGGCGTCAGGCGCCGGGGAGAGGTCGTCGGTGTTGGTTTCGCCGGTAACCTTGAACACGGTGAGCTTCTGCGAGGCCGGCACTTCCGGGCGGCTGGTGAACCACTCGGCGTCGGCCCAGGATTGCATCACCGCCTTGGCGTTGGCGTTGCCGGCGGCGGCCAATTCCTTGACGTCGTGGAAATAATCGAACATCAGCAGGGTCTTCTTCAGCCCTGCCGCCGCCACCGTACCCACTTCGGCATCCGCCAGCAGGTCGATCAGCGGCTTGATGTTGAAGCCCCCCAGCATGGTTCCCAGCAGCTCGGTGGCCTTGGCGCGGGAAACCAGCCCACAGGCCGTCTCGCCCTTGGCGACCTTGGCGAGGAACTCCGCCTTGACCTTGGCCGCGTCGTCCACACCGGCCGGCACGCGATGAGTCAGCAGGTCGACCAGGAAAGCCTCTTCACCGGACGGCGGGCTTTGCAGGAGTTGGACCAGTTCGACGGTCTGCTGCTTGTTCAGGGGCAGCGGCGGAATGCCGAGGGCAGCACGCTCGGCAACATGGGCACGGTAGGCTTCAAGCACGGCGACGTCCTTCCATATTCGTGACGTTGGCAGGGGTTCCGAGCGGGTTTCGCCCGTTCGGCGCGAAACGGATTATATGTCTTTTATAAGACTCGCGGGGCGGTGCAATGCACAATGCACCGGGCAACGCGCTCCGGGTCGCGGATTCTACTCCTGCACAAGGGATGGCGACAGGTGCGCGAGGAGGAACATCCGGCTATGAAAGGAGTCGGATTGATGTTTTTCGGTCCGCCTGTCCGGCCGGAACGGCCAGCCGCACAGGGCGACAATATCGAGGAGAAGAAGCCATGCCCCACACGCTGTTCGACACCCTCAAATCTTTCTCCAGCCCCGGCGGCAAAGGCGGAAGCTACTACTCGCTGCCGGCGCTCGAAGCCGCCGGCGTCGGTCCGGTGTCCCGTCTGCCGGTATCCATCCGGCTGGTGCTGGAGGCGGTACTGCGCCATTGCGACGGCAAGAAGGTCACCGAGACCCATGTGCGCGAGTTGGCGAACTGGCAGGCGAATGCGCCGCGTACCGCCGAGATCCCCTTCATCGTCGCCCGCGTGGTGTTGCAGGATTTTACCGGCGTGCCGCTGCTGGCCGATCTTGCGGCAATGCGCAACGTCGCCGCCGACCAGGGACGCCCGCCCAAGCTCATCGAACCGCTGGTGCCGGTGGATCTGGTAGTGGACCACTCGGTACAGGTGGACCACTACGGCAGCCCGCTGGCGCTGCGGCAGAACATGGAGCTGGAGTTCGAGCGCAACCGCGAGCGCTACCAGTTCATGAAGTGGGGCATGCAGGCCTTCGACACCTTCGGCGTGGTGCCGCCGGGCATCGGCATCGTGCATCAGGTGAACCTGGAGTACCTGTTCCGCGGCGTACGCCATGACGGCGACCTCTACTACCCGGACACCCTGGTCGGCACCGACTCCCACACCACGATGATCAACGGCGTCGGCGTGGTCGGCTGGGGCGTGGGCGGCATCGAGGCCGAGGCCGGCATGCTGGGCCAGCCGGTGTACTTCCTCACGCCGGACGTCATCGGCGTGGAACTGCGCGGCAAGCTGCCCGAAGGCGCCACCGCCACCGACCTGGTGCTGACAATCACCGAGATGCTGCGCAGGGAGAAGGTGGTGGGCAAGTTCGTAGAGTTCTTCGGCGAGGGCACCGCCAGCCTGTCGGTCACCGACCGCGCCACCATCGCCAACATGGCGCCGGAGTACGGCGCCACCATGGGCTTCTTCCCGGTGGACGAGAAAACCGTTGCCTACATGCGTGGCACCGGCCGCAGCGACGAGGAATGCGAACTGCTGGAAGCCTATTTCCGCGCCCAGCAGATGTTCGGCGTGCCGCGCGCCGGCGAGATCGACTACACCCGCACGCTGACGCTGGACCTCGCCGGCATCGTGCCCTCGCTGGCCGGCCCCAAGCGGCCGCAGGACCGCATCGAACTGCCGGCGATGAAGGACGCCTTCTCCCACCTCTTCTCCGCGCCGGTGGCCGACAACGGCTTCGGCAAGCCGGCCGTCGATCTGGAGCAACGCCACGCCACCGCGCTGAAGGATGTCGACCTCGGCCACGGTGACGTGCTCATCGCCGCCATCACCTCCTGCACCAACACCAGCAACCCGGCGGTGCTGATCGCCGCTGGACTGCTGGCGAAGAAGGCGGTGGCGCGCGGGCTGCGGGTGAAGCCGCACATCAAGACCTCGCTCGCGCCGGGTTCGCGGGTGGTCACCGATTACCTGGAGAAGGCCGGCCTGCTGGAACCGCTGGCGCAGTTGGGCTTCGCCCTCGCCGGCTATGGCTGTACCACCTGCATCGGCAACGCCGGCGATCTCGCACCGGAGCTGAACGCTGCGATCACCGAGAACGACGTCATCGCCGCGGCGGTGCTGTCGGGCAACCGCAATTTCGAGGCCCGCATCCACCCCAACATCCGCGCCAACTTCCTCGCCTCGCCACCGCTGGTGGTCGCCTACGCCATCGCCGGCAAGGCCAATGTGGATCTGAGCAAGGAGCCGCTGGGCAAGGGCAGCGATGGCAAGCCGGTGTTCCTGCGCGAGCTGTGGCCCAGTTCGGAGGAGATCGCGGAGATTCTGCCCTTCGCGCTGGACCCGGCCACCTACCGCGCGCGCTATGCCGACTTCACCCGCGACCACGACCTGTGGAACGCCATCTCGGCGCCCACCGGCCAGGTCTATGACTGGCCGGCCTCCACCTACATCGCCCGGCCGCCCTTCTTCGACGGCTTCTCGATGACGCCCTCCGCGGTGAGCGACATTCATGGCGCCGTCACCCTGCTGCTGCTGGGCGACTCGGTGACCACCGACCACATCTCCCCCGCCGGCTCCTTCGGCGAAGGCACGCCGGCCGGCAAGTGGCTGAAGTCGCATGGCGTCGAGCGTGCCGCCTTCAACTCCTACGGCTCCCGCCGCGGCAACCACGACATCATGGTGCGCGGCACCTTCGCCAACGTGCGGGTGAAGAACCTGATGCTGCCGGCCAAGGCGGATGGCAGCCGGGTGGAAGGCGGCTACACCCTGCTGGAGGGCCAGCAGACCACGGTGTTCGAGGCGGCCAGCGCCCACATCGCTGCCGGCACGCCCAGCATCGTCTTCGCTGGCGAGGAGTACGGCACCGGCTCCTCCCGCGACTGGGCAGCCAAGGGCACCGCGCTGCTTGGCGTGAAGGCGGTGGTGGCGCGCAGCTTCGAGCGCATCCACCGCTCCAACCTGGTCGGCATGGGCGTGCTGCCGCTGCAGTTCAAGGGCGACGACAGCTGGCAGTCGCTGGGCCTGAAGGGCGACGAGCGCTTCGACATCCTGGGCGTCACCGAGGAGCTGAGGCCGCAGCAGGACCTTACGCTCGTCATTCATCGCACCGACGGCAGCCACCAGGAAGTGAGCCTGCTGTGCCGCATCGACACGCCCATTGAGGTCGAGTACTACAAGCACGGCGGCATCCTGCCCTATGTGCTGCGGGAGATCCTGGCGCAGTCGCATTGATTGCATGCCGGCCGCGGCGCCAGACATCCGTTTGGCGCACCGCCCTCCGCCTGGGCGACAATCCGGGGAAGGCCACCGCGGCTTTCCCCGTTTCCTTTCCGCCCACGCAAACGACTCGATGAAATCCCTCCCCTGCCCCTGCGAATCCGGCCAGCCGCTGTCCGCCTGCTGCGGCCCGCTGATCGCCGGCGCCCAGCCCGCGCCCACCGCCGAGCGCCTGATGCGCTCCCGCTACACCGCCTACGCCCAGCGCAACACCGGCTACCTGCTGGCCACCTGGCACGCCACCACCCGGCCGGCGACGCTTGAACTGGATGACGGCGCGCCAGCGAAGTGGATAGGCCTGCGCATCATCAGCCACCGCGACACCGCCCCTGACCGCGCCGAGGTGGAATTCCTCGCCCGCTACCGCGTCGGCGGCCGCGCCCACCGGCTGCATGAGAACAGCCGCTTCGTGCGCGAGGAAGAAGGCTGGTTCTATGTGGACGGCGACATGCTGGAATGACGCCGCGCCGCGCTCCGGAGAGGAACGCTCTCTGCCTATAATCCGTCGGCTTCACCCATCCGGCCTTATCCCACCCACACCACATACGGGCACGGCGACATGAACCTCGAGAAGGTGATCTTCGGCTTCTTCATCGTGCTGGCGGCGACGCTGAACTTCGGTTTCTTCGTCGGCGACATCGGCGACCCGGCCCATCACGACGTCTATGAACTGTTCGCCGCGCTGGTCGTCAGCCTGATCGCCACCGTGCTCAAGTTCGGCGACCGCACCCAGATCGGCGCGGTGCACCTCGCCACCAGCCTGGTGGCCGACCTGCAGCTCATCGCCGCCGCCCTCACCTGGGGCTACGCCGCCCACGTCACCGGCAGCGGCATGACGCCGGAGATGACCGCGCGGGTGGTCTCGCTGTCCGGCGGCGCCCTCTTCGCCAACGTCGTCTCGGTGATCATCCTGATCGCCGAAACCATCATGCAGCGCCGCTGAGCCCGGCCGCCGTGAAGCTCGCCCGCGCGCTCGCCCCGCTGCCGCGGCACCACAGCATCTTCTTCCTGATCATGCGCCGCCTGCGGGCGCCGCTGATCGTGCTCATCGTCATTATCGCGGTGTCCGTCTTCGGGCTGACGCTGATCCCCGGCGTGGATGCCGACGGCCAGCCCACCCGGCTCAGCTTCTTCCACGCCTTCTACTTCATCAGCTACACCGCCACCACCATCGGCTTCGGCGAAATTCCCCATGCCTTCTCCGAGCAGCAGCGGCTGTGGGTGATGTTCTGCATCTATCTGTCGGTGATCGGCTGGGCCTACACCCTGGGCACGGTGTTCGCACTGCTGGGCGACCGCAACCTGCAGCAGGCCATCCAGATGCAGCGCTTCGTGCGCGCGGTGCGGCGGCTGCGCGAGCCCTTCTACCTCGTCTGCGGCTATGGCGAGACCGGCCGGCTGATCTGCCGCGCGCTGGACCGCCTCGGCTACCGCGCGGTGGTCATCGAACTGGACGAAAGCAAGGTTGGCGAGATCGACCTCCACACTTACGCCGCCGACGTGCCCGCCCTCACCGCCGACGCCCGCAACCCGGAAACCCTGGAGTTCGCCGGCCTCACTCACCGCAGCTGCGTCGGCGTGATGGCGCTGACCAACGACGACAACGCCAACCTCGCCATCGCCATCGCCGCCCGCCTGCTGGCGCCGCACCTGCCGGCGCTGTGCCGCGCCGAAACCGCCGAGGTGGCCGCCAACATGGCCTCCTTCGGCACCCGCCACATCATCAATCCCTTCGAGAAATTCGGCGAATACCTCACGCTGGCGCTGCATTCGCCGGCGGCCTGGCACCTGCTCGCCTGGCTCACCGGCCAGCCGGGCACCACCATCGTCCATCACCGCAATCCGCCGCGCGGCCGCTGGATCATCTGCGGCCACGGCCGCTTCGGCCGGGTGATGGTAGATGCGATGAAGTCACAGGCGGTGCCGCTCACCATCATCGACCGCTCGCCCCAGCAAGACCCGGAACACACCTGGGTACAGGGCGAGGGCACCGCCGCGGACGCCTTGCGGCAGGCCGGCGTCGGCGACGCGGTGGGCATCGTCGCCGGCACCGGCAGCGATGTGGACAACCTCTCCATCGCCGTCACCGCCCGCGCCCTCAATCCCAAGCTCTTCGTGGTGCTGCGGCAGAACCACTACACCAACCACGCCCTGTTCGACGCCTTCGAGTCCGACATCACCGTGGTGCCGAGCGAGATCGTCGCCAATGAATGCCTGGCCATTCTCGGCACCCCGCTGCTGGCCCCCTTCCTCGCCGAAATCCGCCGCCGCGACGAGGAATGGTGCGCCTGGGTACTGGAGCGGATGACGCGCCGCTTCGGCTGGGAAGTGCCGCGGGTATGGAGCGAGCGCATCAACCTCGTTCGCGCGCCAGCGCTGTACCGCCGGCTGATGCGCGGCGAGCGCATCACCCTGGGCACGCTGCTGTGCTCTCCGGGCAACCGCTACGAGGCGCTCGCCTGCGAGGTGCTCTACCTGCGCCGCGACGACGACGAGCCCAGGCTCATCCCCGCGTCCGATCTGGTCCTGCAGCCCGGCGACGAACTGCTGCTGGTCGGCCGCGGCGGCACCCGCACCGAACTGGCGCTGACGCTGGCCAACGAGCACGCCCTCAATTACGTGCTCACCGGCGAGGACCTGCCGGGCGGGCTCGTCTGGGAGTACCTTTCCCGCCGGCGCAAGCCGCACGCAAACGCATCAAAACCAGGAGAACAAAAAACGTGAAGCTCTATTACAGCCCCGGCGCCTGCAACCTCTCCCCGCACATCGTCCTGCTCGAAGCCGGGCTGGACGCCGAACTGGTGCGGGTGGACCTGAAGAGCAAGCTCACCGAGCACGGCGAAGACTTCAACGCCATCAACCCCAAGGGCTATGTGCCGGCGCTGCTGCTGGACGACGGCGAAGTGCTGACCGAGGGCCCGGCCATCGTCCAGTACCTGGCGGATCTGCGCCCCGACAGCCAGCTGGCGCCGGCCTGGGGCACCCGCGAACGCAGCCGCCTGCACGAGTGGCTGAACTTCATCGGCACCGAGCTGCACAAGTCCTTCAGCCCGCTGTTCCGCGCCCAGTCGGAAGAATGGCGTGAAGTGGCCATCGCCAACCTCAAGCGCCGGTTCACCTACGTCGCCGCCCACCTGCAAAGTCACGACTACCTGCTGGGCGAGCGCTTCAGCGTCGCCGATGCCTACCTCTTCACCGTGATGAGCTGGGGCCCCAAGGTCGGCTTCGACCTCTCGCCCTGGCCCGCGCTGGTCGCTTTCCAGCAGCGGGTCGGCGCCCGCCCGGCGGTGCAGGCCGCCCTGCAGCAGGAAGGCCTCGCCGCCTGAACCAGGCTCAGGACGCTTCGGCGGACAAGCGGATTTCGTTGCCGCCGAAGGACACGCGCTGGCCGGGCCGCAGCTTGGCCCGCTTGCGCGTCTCCACCTTGCCGTCCACCTTCACCTGCCCGGCTTCGACGGCGGCATGGGCGGCCCCGCCGGAATCCACCAGATTCGCGGCCTTGAGAAGTTGATCCAACTGGATGTAGTCGCCACGGACGGCAAAGGAAATCGGCATTTGTCGCTCCAGCCGGGACGCCGATGCGGACACCGTCATCCCTCATGTCAGAATTGCGCATTGTCTCCCGCGGGAAGCCAAGATGACCAGCCAGCTCCAGCCTGACTCCGACCTCGCCCGCCTGCTAGCCCACTGCACCGACAAGGCGCTGCAAAGCGGCGCCCTGCAACCGATACGCACCGAGCAGACCACGGTGGAGGAAGCCGGCATCCGCTTCTCGGTGCGCTGGGTTTCCTCCCTCGCCCGCAAGGACGCCGCCCGCGTCGCCGCGGTGAGCAAGCGCGACCCCGGCTTCAACCCCTTCCTGCCGCCGGAGCCGGAGCTGACTGCAGCCGCCCTCGGCGAGCGCCATCTGGCGGTGCTGAACAAATACCCGGTGATCGCCAACCACCTGCTCATCGTCACCCGCGCCTTCGAAGCGCAGACAGCGCCACTCACCGCTGCAGACTTCGGCGCGCTGGCACAGGTGCAGGGCCCCTTGGGCGGCCTGGGTTTCTACAATGGCGGCACCGAGGCCGGCGCCAGCCAGGCGCACAAGCACCTGCAATGGGTGCCGGCACCCGCCGGGCTGGACGCCTTCGCTCCCCACTTGCCGCAATGCCGGCCCGGCGAAAGCGGCACGGCCAGCGTGTTCGACTGGACGCACTGCTTCGTTCGCCTTCCGCCCTCGGCCTGGCAGGCGGGAGATGCCGGCCACACGCTGCGCCAATGCTATGTCCAGGCCTGCGGATTGATGGGGCTTTCCTGCGCGGTGGATACGATGGCGCCCTACAACCTGCTGCTCACCCATGAGTGGCTGCTGCTGATCCCCCGCAGCGCGGAGAGGTGGCGGGACATTTCGGTGAACGCGCTGGGCTACTCTGGCTCGCTCTTCGTGCGCCGGCGTGAGCAGATCGACGAACTCCGGGCTGCGGGCCCCTTCGCGGTACTGCGCGGCGTCGGCCTGCCGCGCTGAGGCGGCCACCAAGGCCCTCAGGCCGCGTGCGGCATCACCGACAGATGCGGCAAGGGCGGCAGACCGATAGTGGCGCGCAATTCATCGCATTTGGGATTGGGCGTTCCATCGTCGAAATGGCTGGGGAACTCCCTGCAAGGCGTCGGCCGGTTCTCGTAGATCGTACAGAACACCTGCTTGCCCACCTCGCCCCCCAGCGCAGAACAGCGGCGGGGTACCTGGTTGCTACCCTTCATGCAGCGCAGGTGGGGTGTGAGCGGCTCGGTCATGCCCGCCGGCACGAAACCGCCGGGGGCATCGTCGCCCTCGCCCCAATAGAAAGAAACACGGAAGTGGATACAGCACATGCCGCAATCCAGACAGGGGTTGAAGGCGTCCATGGTCACCGCGCGCGCAAGCTGGCGAAAAGCGCCGCTCGCGACGGAGGCGGCACACCCGCCCTGTCCCCGTCTGCACCATGCGACGAGCCCCGAGCCGGGCGCCGCGGATTCTAGCGTTTCCATTGCCTTGACAAGCGGCCATTTCCAGCAAAATCAATTGCTTGAAATACAACTCCAGGACTTTTAGCCTTCTCCCCGATACGGCGCGGCTTCAGCCCAGGGGCGCCATGCCGTGGCGGCGGCGAGCGCGGTCGCAGCCGTCCTCGCCGATGCCAAGTGCAGCGTACGGCGCGAAGTCCCGACACGGCGAGGGCCGCCGGCCGTAAATCGAACAGCTCACCTCCACGCCTATCGTCCCCTCCAAGGCGGCGCAGCGCGGCGGCCCGTCGTCGGTGCCACGCATGCGCACCAGGCTGGCGGTCAGCGGCAGAGTCAGTTCATCCGGCACGCCGCCCTCGCAAGCGCTCGCCAGCTCCGAGGGATGGAAATCCACCCGGAAGGCGGCGCAACAAGCTCCGCAGCGGGTGCAGTGATCCAGGCTCATCCGCCTTGCTCCCGCCTGGTGCTCAGGTCGCGCCACAGCACTTCTTGTACTTCTTGCCACTGCCGCAAGGGCAGGCTTCATTGCGCCCCGGGCCCGCAGCCTTGGGCGCGGCAGGCACTTCCACCGCCACCTGCTGCGGCGCCGGCAGGCCGACTGCGCGCCAGCAGTCGAAGATGTCCAGCACGCCTTCGCCGGTCACTTCCAGCCAGCCCAGACGGGTTTCGTCCTTGGCTTCACCCGCCTTCTCTTCCGCCCACGGCGCCAGCATCTCGTCGATCAGGTTGCGCACGGCTTCGACTTCCTGCTCGGGCACCAGCGTTTCCCAGTTGCCCGGCCATAGCTCCAGGCCCTGGGTGAAGCCCTCGATCCACTCCTCGCCGAGCTTCAGCGGATCGCCTTCGGCGATGGCGAAGCAGAACGGCTCCCACAGATCCTCTTCGCCGAAGCTGCCCACCATCTCGCTGTAGTAGGACAGCACCAGGCGGATGGCACGCTGCACGCCGCTGCCGGAACCGAAGGAGACGCCATCCTCATGCGCCGACCACACCACCGGCAGCCAGCGTTCCACCGGCACCGGCTGGGGCGAGATCAACACGCCGGCGAGGAAGCCATCCAGCATTTCGAGGTCCATGCAGTCCTCGGGGACGATGTCGGAGCTGAGGATCTCCTCCAGCGCTTCGAAATCCTCGTCGCTCATCGCATGCGGGTTGTCGGTGCTCATTTGCTTTCTCCAGAACTGAGGGCCAGGCCCGCACCCAGGTCGGTGACGATGCGGAACAGGGTCTGGCCGGAATCACGGTACTTTCGTTCGAACGGGGTGAGCGGCACAGGCGCCTCGAAGGCCTCCCAGCCCATCTCCCGCTCTGTCAACAAGCCCAACGCGCAGGCGAACTCCTCGGCATACACCTGCCAGTTCGTGCGGCACTCCAGCACGCCGCCCAGCGGCAGCAGATGCGGGAACACCGGGTGCGCATGCCAGCGCCGGCCGAGGTGGCCGATCTTGGGCCAGGGGTTGGGATAAAGGATGTAGTGGCGGGCGAGCTTCAGGCCCTCGTCGCCGAGCAGACGCCAGAAATCCACCAGGTCGGCGCGCACGAACACCAGGTTCTTCGGCATCAGCGCTTGCGGATAGGGTTTGCGCCGGGTGAGCCGGTCTTCGGACTGGTCTACCCCCATCACCCAGTGGTCCGGGTAGGCGCGCGCCAGTTGGATGGTGCTGTGGCCGACGCCGCAGCCGGCGTCCAGGATCAAGGGCGCCCGGCGGTCCCAACCGGCCAGCGCGGCGGCAAGCGCCTCGCGGTTGTAGTCGGCATAGGGTTTGCGGAAGGGTTCGCGGCGGTGCTTCTCCAGCCGCTTGAGCAAACTTTCGTGCATGCCTTGCTGGGCGCTGGAGGGAATACGGGAATTGGCGTAGCTCAAAACAAGGCCTCGGGAATCAGGCGGCGGCCCGCGGCAGCACCAGGGCAACACCGTGCTCGCGCAGCATGGGATCAATCTCGGCCATGGTCTTCAGCGGCCGCAGCGCCTGGTAGAGCGCCTCGGCCTGCGGATAAGTGCGGCGCAGGAAGTTGAGCCATTGCTTGAGCCTGCCGGCTGCATGCCGGCCGTCCAGCTTGGCGTTCACGTGCTGGTGGAACTCCACCAGCAGGTCCAGCAACTGCCCCCATTCCTCCGCGCGGGTTGCAGGGTCCGGATCATCCTGCTCGCCCCGGCGTATGCGGGCGGCGAGGAAGGGATCGGCCACCGCACCGCGGCCCAGCATCACGTCCTCGACCCCGGAGACGGCGCGGCAGCGCGCCCAGTCCGCTACCGTCCAGACCTCGCCATTGGCGCACACCGGCACCGCCACCACGTCGGCGATGCGGCCTATCCATTCCCAATGTGCCGGCGGGCGATAGCCATCGGCCTTCGTCCTGGCATGAACGACCAGTTCCGCCACGCCGCCGCCGGCCAGCGCGCGAGCGCAATCCAGGGCCTTGCCGGTGTCGTTCACACCCAGGCGCATCTTGGCCGTCAGTGCCAGTTCTGGCGGCAGCGCCTGGCGTACGGAGCAGGCGATGCGGTACAGCAGTTCCGGCTCGTCCAGCAGCACCGCGCCGCCACGATGGCGATTCACGGTCGGTGCCGGGCAGCCGAAGTTAAGGTCGATCGCCGCCGGCCCGAGCCGCGAAAGACGCAGCGCGTTGATCGCCAGGTAGTCAGGATCGGAACCCAGCAACTGCACCCGCACCGGCGTACCGGCCGCGGTCTTGCTACCGGCGCCCAGCTCGGGAGCGATGCGGCGGAAGAAGCGGTCCGGCAACAGGCTGCCGGACACCCGCACGAACTCGGTGACCGCACAGTCATAAGCCGGCACCCGCGTGAGCACCCCACGCAGCACCTCATCCAGCAGACCTTCCATGGGCGCGAGCAGCAAACGCACCTGACCCCCTCGAAAACACGCAAGCGGAAAAGGGGCGCATTGTAGTCGACCCCAGTCCGCGCCCTTGCCATATTTGACGCACAGGCAGATAATCCAATGTTTTCCACCCTCAGGGCGGCCACATTCACCGCCCGCGTGTATCAAAGGACTGAATATGAAAGCGGATGTCCATCCCAAGTACGACGAAGTAAACGTCACCTGCTCCTGCGGCAACGTTTTCGTTACCCGCTCCACCCTGGGCAAGCCCCAGCTGCACGTGGAAGTCTGCGCTGCCTGCCACCCGTTCTACACCGGCAAGCAGAAGATCGTTGACACCGCGGGCCGCGTCGAGCGCTTCCGCCAGAAGTACGGCAACGTACAGCGCGGCTAAATCGCTCTGGCGCATCGCAAAAAGGCAGCTTAGGCTGCCTTTTTTCATTTCTACGCATTCGTCCGGCAAGCTTTGTTGCACTCGCGCATCGGATCGAACGGCTGCGCCCGATACAATCGCCCTCCGGGAAGCGCCCAGCAACAACAAAAGACAACAACGGAACGGCTCCGCTCAGCAAGCGCATGATCAGCGATTCACCTCCCTCTTCCAGATTCCATAAACGGCTCTACGGTACGCTCGGCCTCACCCTGCTGGTCGGCCTCTACCTGCTGGTCGGCCTCAGCGGCCACGATCCGTGGCGCGGCGACGATGCCCGCCACTTCGGTCCCGTCTACAGCATGCTGCGTGGCGAAGGCTGGCTGTTCCCGCTGATCGCGGGCGAGCCCTTCGCCGATTTTCCGCCGCTGTATTACTGGACAGCGGCCGTACTCGCTTACCTGCTCGGCCCAGTCCTCCCCTTCCATGACGGTGCCCGGCTGGCCAGCGCCCTGTTCACCGCGCTGGCGATCTACTCCATCGCCCGCGGCGCCGAGCGTCTTTATGGGCGGCCCGCGCGCACCCCTGCCGCGCTGCTGACGCTGGGCACACTCGGCCTGGTGCTGCACGCTCATGAAACCCAACCCCTGATCGCGCTGGTCGCCATGGTGGCACTGACACTGGCCGGCCTTGCCCGGGTGCCCGCCCAGCCTCTTATAGGCGGACTGCAGGCAGGCGTCGGCAGCGCGCTCGCCTTCCTCGCCGGCGGCCCGGCCGGCGCCTTCCTTACGCTGCCGCTTTTCCCGCTGCTGATGATCGCCAGCCCCGACTGCCGCACGCCTCATGGCAGCGGCGGGCTCCTGGTGGGGCTGTGCCTCGCGCTGGGTCTGGGTGCCCTGTGGCCGCTCGCCCTGCATCTGAGCGCGCCAGAACTGCTCTCACTGTGGGTGAGCGAGGAGTGGAGCCCCTTCGGCAGCCAACTGCTGGAAGCCGGCACGCTGCCGCGCCTGTTCGAACTGCTCGGCTGGTTCGTGTGGCCGCTGTGGCCCCTGGCCCTGTGGGGCTTGTGGCGCGGCCGCCGCCAGCTCTGCGCCCTGCCCTGGCTGCTACCGCTGGGTTCCGGCCTGATCGGCCTGGCCTGGTTGATCGTGAACGGCGACGTTTCGCCACCGCTCGCCCTGCCGCTGATTCCGCCCATCGCCCTGCTCGCCGCTGGCGGTGTGCCCAGCCTGCGCCGGGGCGCAGCGAACGCTTTCGACTGGTTCGCGCTGATGAGCTTCGCGGTGTTCGCCCTGCTGGTGTGGATCGCCTGGACGGCGCAGGCCTTCGCCTGGCCGCCCGGCCTGGCGCGGCATATTGCGCGGGTGACGCCCAGCTTCAGCTTCGAGGGTGGTCTGACGCAGGCCTTCGGCGGCATCCTTCTGTGCCTGGCCTGGTTGCTGCTGGTCTGGCGCCTGCCGCGCTCCACCAGCCGTGGCCCGGCCAACTGGGCGATGGGCATGACCATGCTGTGGTGCCTGGCCGTGCTGCTGCTGATGCCCTGGTTCGATCACGGCCGCAGCTATCGCCCCATGGTGCATTCGCTCGCCAGCGCGGTAGCCGCTCAGCCGGCCGACTGCATCGCGACCACCGGCCTGCCGGACGCAGTACGCAGTTCGCTGCACTATTACGCCGACATCCGCACCATAGAAGCCCACGGCGGCACGACGCCTTGCGGCCTGCTGCTGGTCTATGATGACCGGCGCCTGAACGCCCCTTCGCCGTCCAGCGAGTGGAAGAACATCTGGGAGTACCGCCGCGGCGGCGGCAAACAGCTCGAAGTGCTCCGTCTCTATCAGCTCAACCCATCGTGATGACCGAAAACTTCCTCCCCCCCCAGCAGCGCTCCACCTGGCAGGCCCTGGAAGCTCACGCCCAGCGGCTCACTTCCCTTTCCTTACGCGACGCCTTCGCGTCCGACCCCGGGCGCTTCCGCTCGCTGTCCCGGAAACACCGCGACCTCCTCGCCGATTTCTCCAAACAACGACTGGACGCGGCGGCGCTGGAAGCACTCCTGGCCCTGGCCGAACAATCGGAGCTGAAGCGCGGCATCAGCGCCCTCTTCGCCGCCGAGCAGGCGAACTTCACCGAAGGCCGGCCTGCGCTGCATATGGCCTTGCGCGACAGCTGCCCGCCGCCGCCGAATGCCGCGCTGGACAGCGCACCGGTGCGCCGCTTCGCCGCCGCCTTGCGCGCAGGCGAAATACACGGCGCAACCGGCAAACCCATCACCCGGGTGATCAACCTGGGCATCGGCGGCTCGGACCTCGGCCCGCGCATGGTCTTCGAGGCCCTGCGTGAGCCGGACGCGCCGGTGGAAGTGGAGTTCGTCGCCAACATCGATCCGCGGGAACTGGACGAAGCGCTGCTGCGGGCCGAGCCGGCCAGCACTCTCTTCGTGATTTCGTCCAAGAGCTTCTCCACTGCCGAGACGCTGGCCAACGCAAGCGCCGCCCGTGCCTGGCTGGCCGCTGCGCTGGGCGAGGGAGAGGGATTGTCTGCCCACTTCGCCGCCGTCAGCAATGCCACCACCGCCGCGGCCGCCTTCGGCGTGGCACAGGACCGCGTTTTCGCCCTGCCGGAATGGGTCGGCGGGCGTTACTCGGTGTGGTCGGCCATCGGCCTTCCCCTCCTGGTCGCCATCGGCGAAACACGCTTCGACGCCCTGCTGGACGGTGCCCGGGCAATGGACGAGCACTTCCGCGACACCGCCTTCGCCGACAACCTGCCGGTACTCATGGGCCTGGTCGGCCTGTGGAATACCGACTTCCTCGGCATGGAAACCCTGGCCGTGCTGCCTTATGCCCACGGCCTGCGCAACTTCGCCGCCTGGTTGCAGCAGCTTGAGATGGAGAGTAACGGCAAGCGCACACTGCGCGACGGTTCGACCAGTACCGTGCCGACCTCCCCGGTGGTCTGGGGCGGCGTCGGCACCGTCGGCCAGCACGCCTTCCACCAGTTGTTCTACCAAGGCACCCGCCGCATCCCGATGGACTTCATCGTGCCGGTCGGTGCAGACGAACCGCGGCAGCGTGCGCTCATCGACAACGCCTTTGCCCAGAGCGCCGCGCTGATGAATGGCCGCGACCTCGCTGGCGCACGCGCCGCGCTCGAGGCCAAGGGATTGCCCCCAGCAGAAGTGGATCGCCTGGCGCCCCACCTGGTCAGCCCCGGCAACCAGCCCAGCACCACGCTGCTAATGCCGCGCCTGGATGCCTTCCACCTCGGCGGGCTGCTGGCGCTGTATGAGCACAAGGTATTCGTGCAGGGCTGGATCTGGGGCATCAACAGCTTCGACCAGTACGGCGTCGAGCTTGGCAAGGAAATGGCCCGCGCCCTGGCGCAAGGGGCCAACGGGGCGCAAGACGGCTCTACCGCAGCGCTGGTGCAGGCCGCCGAAGCATTGCGCAAGGGCTGCTGAGCCCCGATAAGGAACAGGGCCCCGAAAGGCCCTGTTCCTCTGCGGACTTCAGTCCAACCGCAGGAAGTTGTCGCGGTAATAGCGCAGCTCGGCGATGGACTCCTGGATGTCCGCCAGCGCTTCGTGCTTGCCCTGCTTGACCACACCCTTGGCCACCTCCGGCCTCCAGCGCCGGGCCAACTCCTTCAGCGTCGAAACATCCAGGTTGCGGTAATGGAACCAGCCCTCGAGGGTGGGCATGTAGCGGGCAAGGAAGCGGCGATCCTGGCCGATGGAGTTGCCGCACATCGGCGACGCCCGCTGCGGCACCCACTCCTGCAGGAAAGCCAGCATGCGCGCCTCGGCTTCCGCTTCCGACACGGTGGAAGCCTTCACCCGGTCAATCAGGCCAGACTTGCCGTGGGTGTTCTTGTTCCAGTCATCCATCGCGTCCAGCACACTGTCCGGCTGATGCACGGTGATCACCGGCGCGACCGCAACCTCGTTCAACTGGCTGTCGGTGATGATGATCGCGATCTCGATGATGCGCTCGCGCTCCGGTTCCAGGCCGGTCATTTCCATGTCCAGCCATATCAGGTGATTCTGGTCCTGTGCCATAATTCTCCAGCCTTTCAGATGCATCCGCGTGAAGCAGACAAGGCCGGGATTGTGTCACATTTCCCCTCGCCCTCCGCCCCGCCGCCCTCTGCCCTACAGCCCACCCTTTCGCCGCCACCGCCCACCGGCCACTCCTGACCCGCATGTCCGCCGCGTCCTTCAGCCTGCTGTTCGTCCTCTTCCTGGTCGCCTCGACCGCAATCAAGAGCGGGCTGATGCTGCGCCAGATACGGCATGTGGCGGCACGGCGCGGCGCGGTCCCCGAGCCCTTCGCCGAGAGCATCGGCCTGAGCGCCCACCAGCGCGCCGCCGACTACACCGTGGCGCGCATGCGACTGACCGGCGTAGAGACCCTGGCCAGCGCGGTGTTCGTCCTCGCTCTGACGCTGGGCGGCGCACTGCAGGCGGTGCACGGCCTCCTGACCCAGGCATGGCCGGCCGGCAGCCTGCTGCATGGCGTGGCGCTGCTGGGCTGCATCGCGCTGGCCAGTTGGCTGATCGAACTCCCCTTCAGTCTGTATCGCATCTTCGTCGTCGAGAAGCACTTCGGCTTCAACCGGATGACTCCTGCGCTGTTCATCTCCGACACGCTGAAGGAGGGCCTGCTGGCGACCCTGGTCGGCCTGCCGCTGCTGGCCGCGGTGCTGTGGCTGATGGGCGCGATGGGCGAATACTGGTGGCTGTGGGTGTGGGCCTTCTGGCTGGCCTTCAATCTGCTGGTGCTGCTTGTCTGGCCAAGCTTCATTGCCCCGCTGTTCAATACCTTCACGCCCCTCGGCGACGAGGCGCTGAAAAGCCGGGTGGAAGCACTGCTCCAGCGCTGCGGCTTCAAGTCCAAGGGCCTGTACGTCATGGACGGCTCCCGCCGCTCGGCCCACGGCAACGCCTATTTCACCGGCTTCGGCGCCGCCCGCCGCATCGTTTTCTTCGACACCTTGCTGGACAAGCTCGCCCCTGCCGAAGTCGAAGCAGTGCTGGCACACGAACTGGGCCACTTCCGCCATCGCCATATCGTCAAGCGGCTGGCTGTGCTCGCGCCGCTCAGCCTGGCCCTGCTCGCCTTGCTGGGCTGGCTGGTAACCCAGCCCTGGTTCTTTGCCGGGCTGGGCGCCCACAGCCAGGACACCGCCACCGCCCTGGCGCTGTTCTTCATCGCCCTTCCGGCCTTCACTTTTCCGCTGGGCCCCTTGATGAGCCACTGGTCGCGCCGCCACGAATTCGAAGCCGACGCCTACGCCGCGGCCCAGACCCGCGCCTCCGATCTCGTCGCCGCGCTCACCAAGCTCTACCGCGACAACGCTTCGACGTTGACGCCGGACCCGCTGTATTCCCGCTTCTTCGACTCCCACCCTCCGGCAGCAATCCGGATTGCCCGCCTGCAGGCGCTGCCTGAATGAAGGCTCGCCGCGCACGCCACAACACAGCAAGCCCTTCCCGGCCCTGCACCGGCTCCAGGCCGGCCAACACGAGCTCCTTCATTTGAAACGCGCCTCCCGGCAGCAGAACCGAAACGACACATCCGCACCCACGGTGCGCGGCAGGGTCACCGCCGCCTTTGGCCGCCATTATGAGATCGACACCGGGAAGGGCCTGCTGCAGGGCTACCCGCGCGGCAAGAAAAGCGTGTTCGCTTGCGGTGACGAGGTGGAGGTGCTGCCGCAGGGCGAAGGCCAGGGTGCGATCGTGGAACTCCACCCCCGGCGTAGCCTGTTGTGGCGCTCTGACGCCTTCCGCGAAAAGCTGATTGCCGCCAACCTCAGCCATATCGCCATCGTCGTCGCCACCGAGCCGGGTTTCTCCGACCTGCTGCTCTCCCGCTGCATCGCCGCTGCAGAAAGCCAGGCGATCACGCCCTTGATCATCCTCAACAAGAGTGACCTCACCGCCGGACTGCCGCTGGCACGGGCACGCCTCGCCCCTTTCGTTGCCCTCGGTTATCAACTCATCGAACTCTCGGCTCTGGAGGGTGCGGAGAAACTGAGGCCCTGGCTGGAGAACCGGCACAGCATCCTGGTGGGCCAGTCCGGCATGGGCAAGTCTACGCTGACCAACGCCTTGATTCCCGAGGCCAAGGCTGCCACCCGGGAGATCTCCACCGCGCTGGACACCGGCAAGCACACCACCACCTTTGCCCGCCTCTATCCGCTGGGCGAGGACGGCTGGATGATAGACAGCCCCGGCTTGCAGGCTTTCGGCCTGGCGCATCTGGGTGCGGAAGAACTGGCGGAAGCCTTCGTCGAATTCCGCCCCTTCCTCGGGCAATGCCGCTTCCGCGATTGCCGGCATGAGGCCGAACCCGGTTGCGCGATCCTGGCCGGGGTCGCCGCGGGCAGAATCAACGCCCGGCGTTTCGAGCACTACCGCAGCATCAAGGCTGAAATCGCCGAGGCACGCAGGCTGAATCCCGGCTGGTGAAGCGCCGGAGACAGGCTTGCGCGCTCAGCCTTTGCCCAAGGGGGACGGATCGGGCAATTCGTCGAACGTGGCCCGCAGCGCGCTGCCCCAGCGCGACTGGATCATGGCGAAGTAGCTGTCGGTGCCGTCGATGTGGCGCTGTTCGCCGAGCTTGTAGGTACCAGCGTGAACGACGGTGAGATCCAACGGCAAGCCCACCGAGAGGTTGGAGCGCAGCGTGGAATCCATCGAGATCAGCGCGCACTTGGCCGCCTCCTCCAGCGAGGTCGTCCGCTGCAGCACGCGGTCGATGATGGGCTTGCCGTATTTGGACTCGCCGATTTGGAAGTAAGAGGTTTCCGGCGTCGCCTCAATGAAATTGCCGGCAGCGTAGATGTTGAAGAGCCGGGGTGGCTCACCGCGTATCTGGCCGCCCAGGATCAGCGCGGCATTGAACTCCACGCCGAAGGCCTGCAGCGCGTCGGCGTCCCGGCGATGGATCTCCCGCAGCGTTTCTCCGACATGGCGTGCGGCCTCGAAGAGATTGGGAACGGTCGCCAGGCTCACCCGGCTGTCCGACGCCGCGACTGCCTCCCGCAGCATGGACAGGGCGGCCTGGGTGATCGCCAGATTTCCCGCGCTCATCAGTACCAGCACCCGCTCGCCGTCCCGGCCGAAAACCGCAGTCTTGCGAAAGGTGCTGATCTGATCGATGCCCGCGTTGGTGCGCGAGTCGGACAGGAAGACCAAGCCCGCATCCACGAGCATGCCAACGCAATAGGTCACCCCATTCTCCTGCCGTTGTGCCCCTCGCGGGGCGGAGCCTCAAGCCGTTTCAAGACACCGGGACAAGGAAGTCGTCGGCAATGCGGTTTCCCAACTCCTGCGTGCGGGCCAGCATCCGGATGACGTAGTTGTGCAATCCACCGCGCACGATGTCGTCGATGCGCCCGAAGCGCAGGGTTGCCTCGAGCTCGCCGGCCTGCCGCTCAGTTTCCGCGGACTGCGCGTTCCTCACCCGCTGCAGGTTGGTATAGACCTCCTTCATGCAGCGGGCCAGGGAGCGCGGCATGTCTACCCGCAACAACAGCAGCTCCGCCACCCGCGCCGGAGTGATGAGATCGCGGTAGACCTTCCGATAAACCTCGAAGGCGGACACCGAACGCAGCAAGGCACTCCACTGGTAGTAGTCTGCCGCCCCGCCCTCGACCTCGCCGGCGGGCAGCAGCAGTTGGTACTTCACATCCAGGATGCGTGCGGTGTTGTCAGCCCGCTCGAGGAAAGTGCCGATACGGATGAAACGCAGCGCCTCATCCTGCAGCATGGTGCCTATGGTCACCCCGCGCGAGAGGTGGGAGCGGTACTTCACCCATTCGAAGAATTCACCGGCTCCGGCGTCTGCGAATGCCTCAGGGGTGAAATCCCGCATCTTCAGCCAAGTGCCATTGGTGGTTTCCCACAGCTCCGAGGTCAGGGTTCCCCGCACCGCGTGCGCGTTCTCCCGGGCTGCACGCAGGCAGTTGCGGATACTGGAAAGGTTGTCCTGGTCGAAGATCATGAACTCCAGCACGTTGTCCGGCGTGATCTCGGCGTAGCGCTGATGGAAAGCGGCCTCCAGCCCCATGATGCGCAAGGTGGCGCCCCAGGCCTGCTCTTCCTGGATGCGGGACTGGGGCATCATGGACATGCGGTGATTCACGTCCAGGATGCGGGCGATGTTCTCGGCCCGCTCCATATAGCGGGCCATCCAGTAAAGGTGATCGGCGGTACGGCTCAGCATCTTCTGTTCTCCCTAGTTCGCCGATTCAGGCTTCCAGTACCCATGTGTCCTTGGTGCCCCCGCCTTGCGAGGAATTCACCACCAGCGATCCGTCACGCAGCGCCACCCGTGTCAGCCCGCCGGCCACCAGTTGAATCTCCTCGCCTGACAGCACGAAGGGCCGCAGGTCGATATGGCGCGGCGCCACGCCGGATTCAACGAAAGTCGGGCAAGCTGACAGCGCAAGCGTGGGTTGCGCGATGTAGCGCTCCGGGTACTTGATCAAGACTTCACGGAAAGCCTCCACTTCGGCCTTGCTTGAGGCCGGCCCGACCAGCATTCCGTAACCCCCTGCGCCATGAACCTCTTTCACCACCAGTTCGGCAAGGTGGTCCAGCACATAGGCCAGATCGTCCTTCTTGCGGCACATATAGGTGGGAACGTTGTGCAGGATGGGCTCCTCCCCAAGGTAGAAGCGCACCATCTCAGGCACATAGGGATAGATGGACTTGTCGTCGGCAACGCCGCTACCGATGGCATTGGAGAGGGTGACCCTGCCGGCTTGGTAGGCTCCGAGTATGCCCGGCACCCCGAGCACCGAATCCGGCCGGAAGGCGAGCGGGTCGAGGAAGTCGTCATCCACCCGGCGGTAGATCACATCCACCCGCTGCGGCCCCTGCGTGGTGCGCATGAACACCTGTTCGTCCTTGACAAACATGTCCTGGCCCTCCACCAGCTCCACACCCATCTGCTGGGCGAGGAAGGCATGTTCGAAATAAGCGCTGTTGTATGCTCCCGGCGTGAGGACCACGACGGTGGGGTCGGTCACGCCGGTCGGCGCCACGCTGCGCAGCATGTTGAGCAGCATGTCGGGATAGCGGTCCACCGGCGCGACACGGTAGCGGGAGAACAAGCGGGGGAAGAGCCGCATCATCATCTTGCGGTTCTCCATCATGTAGGAGACCCCGGATGGCACCCGCAGGTTGTCTTCCAGCACGTAATACTCGCCCGCGCCTGCCCGCACGACATCCACGCCAGCGATGTGGGCATAGATCCCTCGCGGCACATCCACTCCCTGCATGACCCTCCGGTACTGCGCGTTGTTCAGCACCTGATCCGGCGGAATGTGGCCGGCCTTGAGTATTTCCTGTCCGTGGTAGATGTCATGGATGAAGAGGTTGAGCGCCTTGACCCGCTGGCGCAGACCGCTCTCCAGGGTCTTCCATTCCGCGGCGGGAATGATGCGCGGGATGATATCGAAGGGAATGAGACGTTCCGTTCCCGCACCCTCGCCATAGACGGCGAAGGTGATGCCGTGGCGATGGAACAGCGCATCCGCCTCAGCCCGCTTCTGTGCAAGCCGCTCTTCCGGCATTTCCGACAACCACGCTGCGTACGAGGCATAGTGGGGCCTCACCTGCCCCGCCTCATCTTTCATTTCGTTATAGAAGTTCTTGATCGTCATGGCGCTGAGCCCGCCTTTCTGGTGGTGAATCGGGACAACCTGAGGTCAGCGAAAAGCATGCCAGCACCGCATCATGGGTAATCCAACAGCGTAGCCCTCCAAGCAAGCGGGCCATGCACCAATACCGTGCAAACCCGTCTGACCCATTTTGGCAACTGGTGCATCTGTTCCTACTGTGCGCTGGCAGCAGACGAAAAAAAACCCCGCCAAGGCGGGGTTTCGTGAGGACTGCGCAATCGCTCAGATCCGTTCCCAGATCGTCGTGATGCCTTGGCCCCCACCGATACACATGGTCGCCATGCCGTAGCGGCCACCGACTCGGTGCAGTTCATGCAGGAGCTTGGTAATGATCACCGCACCTGTCGCCCCCACCGGGTGGCCCAGGGAGATGGCACCACCGTTCGGGTTCGTCTTGGCCGCGTCCAGTTCCAGCCCCTTGTTAACCGCAATTGCCTGGGCTGCGAACGCTTCGTTGGACTCGACCACGTCGATCTTGTCCAGCGTCAGGCCGGCACGCTGCAGCGCGAGCTTGGAAGCCGGAATCGGGCCTTCGCCCATGACGTCGTTCGGCACGCCTGCGATCGCGTAGGCAACCAGGCGGGCCATCGGTTTGTGGCCGTCAGCACTCGCCTTGGCGGCATCTGCCAGCAACAGGAAGGCGCCGGCGTCGTTGATGCCGGAAGCATTTCCCGCGGTCACGCTGCCATCCTTCTTGAAGGCGGGCTTCATCTTGGCCAGCGATTCCAGGGTCGTCGCACGCGGATGTTCGTCAGTATCGAAGACCACCGGGCCCTTGCGGGTTTCAAAGGTGATCGGAACGATCTGGCTCTTGAAACGGCCATCCGCCAGCGCAGCGGCCGCACGGCTCTGCGACTCCAGCGCGAAGGCATCCTGCTCTTCCCGCGTGATGCCCCACTTGCTCGCCAGATTCTCGGCGGTGATACCCATATGACCAACACCGAAGGGGTCGGTCAGTACCGCGACCATCGCATCGATCGCCTTGGTGTCGCCCATGCGCGCGCCGGAACGCAGGGTCGGCATCAGATAGGCGCCTCGGGACATCACTTCGACACCGCCACCGATGGCGTAATCCGCATCGCCCAACATAATGGCCTGGGCCGAGCTCACCACGGCCTGCTGCGCGGAACCGCAGAGGCGGTTCACTGCGAAGGCCACCGAGTCCATCGACATTCCACCCTGGATGGAAGCCACGCGGGCCACGTAAGGGTAACGGGATTCGGTCGGAATGCAGTTACCGACAGCGGCAAAGCTCACCTGTTTCGGATCCACGCCACCGCGGGCAATCGCCTCTTTGATGACGATACCGCCCAGCTCGGCGGGTTCCATGTCCTTCAGCGAACCATTGAATCCACCAACGGCGGACCGAACGGCGCTGAGAACAACGACTTCACGATTTGCCATCTCCACTCCCTCCTAGGAAATCAACGCCCCACCCAGCCGGCGATTCCCAGCAAGGCGAGCATCAATAGACACACCAGCAGCGCCCGCCACACCAGGCCCACTGTGCTCTGCATATAGTCGGCATCAGCCTCGTCTCCCAATCCCATCTCGGGACGTTCGACGATCTCGCCGGATTCGTGCACCGGCATGCCCAGGCGCACACCCAAGGCGCCGCCGCCGCTCGCAAGGAGTATAGCGGACGCCCTGTCGGGCCACAGCATGGGCTGGGTCCGCCAGCAATAGATCGCGTCTTCGAAATCGCCGACGATGGAAAACGAGGCAGCGGTCAAACGTACCGGCAACCAGTCGATTACCTCGAAAGCCTTCCTCGCAAACAGACCGAAAAGCCCGAACTCCGGATCCGTCCGGCGCCCCCAGTCCTCCGCGAAGAAACGGGCCAGGCGATACATCACCGCCCCGCTCGGTCCCGGCAGCAAGATGAACCAGAACGCCACGCCGAAGACATTCCGGTGAGATGCGACCAGCGCCTGCTCGATGGACAGGCGCGCAATCTCGCTGGAACTGGCCTCGTGATAAAGGCCGCCTCGCCATTCGGCCAACAGGACACGCGCCCTGTCGACTTCCCCCATACGCAGCGCCAGGTGGATATCGGTAAAGAAATGGCTCTCCTGCCGGAAGCCCATCGTCAGGTATAGGACTCCGACGTTGAAGGCCATGGCCAGCAGCGGATGCACATGCCACAAGAAGTAGTACAGCAGGGCACACCCGACGGTCGCGGTCAGCACGATCAACCACCAGGCAGCCCGGCCGTGATGCGCCTCCCCATCGTTGAATCGCTGCACCATGGCGCCCGACAACCGCCGCAGCGGATCCAGCACCAGTTTCTGTACGGGAAGAGGACGCAGCTGCTCAATGAGCAGCGCGATGATCAGCGAAAGGAGCGTCATGCGGAACCAAGAAAGCTGAAAAGGCCCGCCACTGGGCCATTCGCTGGGCAAGATACCATAAAAGGCTGGCCCGACCTCCGCCTCCCATTCCCCCTGTCAACACGTATCCGAAAACATCAAAACGTTAATGCCGTTCGGCGGCCTATATCCAACGCTCATCGCCCGCAGGCGCTACGCCAACGGCGCCCCCCTAAGATCACCAAATCCCGACCTCAGGCGCACACCATGCGGTTTTCCGGCAGGACTGACGGCTTCACCCTGATCGAGCTCATGGTCACTCTGGCTGTCGCGGCCATTCTGGCTGCCATGGCAGCCCCCTCCTTTCGGGCCTTGCTGGCAAACAATCGCCTGAGCACGCAGACCAACGAACTCGTCGGTGCAGTCACTTTCACCCGTAGCGAGGCAGTAAAGCGAGGGCGCAACGTAACACTCTGCCGTGCCGACAGCGATACCGCACTGACCTGCCTGGCTGGAAATCAAAGCGAATGGGAGCACTGGATAGTCGTGGATTCGGCGATTGACGCAGCTGACCCCAGTCGAATCCTGCGCCGCGGGTCAATTGCCACTCAGCAAATTTCTGTCGGAGCCAGCAGCAACATCACGGATGCCTCTAATCAAATCGTGTTTCGCGCTGACGGACTGGCCCGCGGCAGCGATGGCAGCACCCTGCTTATTGGAACCCTCCGGATCTGCTCCGAAACGGAAGGCCTGGACCCAAACGCCCGCCGGCTGGAAGTAATGGGGGGAGGACGGACCACCACGAGCACGGCATCTGAAACCTGTGACTCTGACGTCTCCAACCCCGACTGAAAAATGCCCGCCAATCCCTCCCCCACTGCGGCAATGCACCTCTATCAAAAAGGGGTCAGCCTTATCGAGGTATTGATCGCGGTGCTCGTGCTCTCACTAGGGCTTCTTGGCATGGCGGGGCTGCAGTTCTCCTCTCTCCGCAATAACCAGAGCGCCACCGAACGAAGCATGGCCGTGATCCTGAGTTACTCGATCCTGGACAGGATGCGCGCGAATCGCTCTGCGGTCCTCGCTGGAAACTACAACTTCAGCGATGCCGCCTGCACAGCGCCCACCGGCGCCAGCCTGGCTGAAACTGACCTTGCCGCCTGGCTGACGTCCGTCCAGCAAAGTATAGGCGCCGGCTCATGCGGCTCCGTGAGTTGTGATGGCGCCGGTCTGTGCACCGTATCCATCACCTGGGACGACAGCCGGGCGAGCGCCGCCGACTCGACCGCTGCGCAGAGTTTCAGCATTCAGACCAAGGCTCAACTATGAGGCGCCCACCTCTCCCACTCCGCCATCTGCGGGGCCTCACCCTCATCGAGATGATGATCGCCCTTGTCCTTGGCTTGATCGTAGTGGCGGGCGTAGGCAGCGTATTCTTGGCCAACCGGCAGGTTTATCGCAACTCGGAAGGCCTGTCGAGAATTCAAGAGAACATTCGGACGGCGTTCGAATTAATGGCCCGCGATCTGCGCGAAACAGGCGGAACCGCCTGCGACCCCAGCGGAACCTTGAGCAACACGGCGTGGTGGAATAGCTGGGGGCTACGCGCCTACTCAGGCTCAACAGCCTTCCCCACTGGTATGCCGGAATTTGGCTCGCAAGCGGCCAAAAGGGTCGAAGGAAGCCAAGCACTGATTCTTAGCGGCACAACAGGCCTGCCTGCATCAGTCAGCACGCACTCGGGAACCACCATAACAACCCAAGCGGCCCACGACCTTCCCACGGACGGGTACCTCCTCATCTGCAACCCGCTCTCCAGCGCAGGCCAACTGTTCCAGGCCAATGGAGGCACTACGACCACCATCACCTATGCTGCCGGAGCAGTACCCAACACATTTGGTCGCAACAGCGAACTCTCTCGCTTTGCAAGCCAAGGATGGTTCATAGGATGCAATGGACGTAGTGCCTGCGACCAAGACACCGGGCGCTCCCTTTATCGGACTCAATTCATCAACTCCTCAGCGCAAACGCAGGAAATTGTCGAAGGCGTCTCGGCAATGACGCTTCAATTCCTGAGGGAAGGCGACGCCGTATATAGCGCGATGGCTGACACCGCCGCCTGGACCAATACCGATTGGGCCGGCGTTTCAGCAATCAGCGTCCGGCTGAGCTTTGTCGAACCCGGCAGTGAGGCGGCGAGCGGCATTGCCGAGAATGGCGGTAGCGCCCGCGTCAGCCGGGAGTTGACGAACGTTATTACCCTCAGGAACAGAATGCCGTGAAAACCCGCCGGCCGCATATTACAGCGCTCAGTGAGCAACACGGTGTCGCACTAGTCGTCGCCTTAATTCTATTGCTGCTAGTCACCATGATCGGTTTGGCAGGTATGCGGGGAACGACGCTGCAGGAAAGGATGACCTCCAATCTTTACGACAGGGAGCTCGCTTTTCAGGCAGCTGAAAGTGCACTGCGCGCGGCCGAAGCTGCAATTGCCGCCGATGAAACTGCGTTCCAGACCGATTGCTCCGCAACAGCATGCACTACCACCCCAGCTATAACCGGCATAACCTGGATAAGTCCGTCTCTAAGCCTCGGCGACGTAACGGCCGCGCCTAGCTATCACATCCAGTACCTTGGCGAAGGAGCTGAAGATAGCAGCGACGTCGATACCTGCGGTGGGGTTGCCGAATACGGGTCGAGTGGTTGCACCAAAACCGTTGCTCGCTATTACCGGATTACAGCACGTAGCGCTGGCGACGAGGGGCGCGCCGCGGTGTGGCTTCAGGCCACGATGTCTCTCAGCAGTACCGAATGAGCAATCAAATGAAGAATATAGTGCCTCAAACTCGCCTGGGTCTAATATCGCTGGCCACACTGGCGCTGCTCTCGAATAGCGCTTGGGGAGTTATTGATATTGCCACGCAGCCATTACTTGTTGCTGAGCCTTTAGCGCCGAATATCATCTACATCATCGATGATTCTGGTTCGATGAATCGCGACGACCTGCCTGACAGTGCGAGCTGCAGTTCATCATCTGGCGGCGATGGAGCAAACGTCATCAGAATGGACACGGGGAAACTCAATGCCAGCAAGGCCGAACGGTGTCAATCGGGTAGCTACAATCTCATTTACTACAACCCCAACACCACCTACACCCCTCCGGTTGACTCAGCCGGAAATTCCTTGGGAAACAGTAGCTACACCTCTGCATGGCGCGACGGCTATCTGAGTAACCGGGGAAGTCACGCCACCGACCTCAGGATGTGGAGAAGAAGTACGACTGCCCCTTACGCTGGAACAGCAACCAGCAGTTCCGACACTCACTCTTCTGGATTCGTCTGTCTCACCCGCCAACGAACCGGCAACAATTATTCCTACATATACAGCAATTGCGGCACCGCCAGCGATGCGCTCAACCTCACCGGTTACCGCCTCACCTCACCCAGCGAGTTATGGAGGGCGTCGACCACCACAACGGTGACCAATGCCACCACCGGCTTTGTCTGCAACACGTCGTACAACGTCTCCTACGCCAGCGGAGTCACATTCTATTCGCAGTGTGCGAACGCCTCCGCTTCCAGCCCCCGGTCGGGCACCCGGCTAACCAGCCCCACCCAGGTCTGGCTCTCTTCTTCCGGGGCATCCGTATCCAGTGTGAGCAGTGGGTACGTCTGCAGCAGTCGCACCACGGCGACCCTCAGCTTCAACAGTCCTGGCACCAACAGTGCGTCGACGTACTATGCCTATTACGACTGCGGCTTCGCATCCAGTAGCGCGACACGTTCCGGCTATCAAATCGACGAAGAGTTTTACTACTACGTCTATAACGGCACTGGCAGCACCACCTCGAACGCCAGCTATACAAAAACGACGGTCAGTTCCGACGCGCAACGCCAGAACGTGGCGAACTGGTACTCCTATTATCGGACCCGTCTCAATAGCGCACGTAGCGGCACCAGCCTGGCTTTTTCAGACCTCTCCGGCACCTATCGGGTCGGCTACGGCCAGATCAATAACTCCACACTTCCCTTGTCTGGAGTCCGCCCATACTCCCAGGCAAAAGAGTCGTTCTATTCCTGGCTATTCAGCATTTCTGCCGACGGCAATACACCCCTCAGGCGCGCCCTCGGTCTGGCCGGACAGTATTACGAATCGGAAGAACCCTGGCGAGACGACCCAGCCGATACCTCAAGTAGCGAGCTTTCTTGCCGGCAGAGCTTCACTATCCTGATGACGGACGGTTACTGGACAACTGGCACCGGCACCACAGCCTCCGGCTCCGCCTCGGGCAATACCGATGGCAATAGCGGCACGGCAATCACCAGCGCGAATAACCAGACGACCTATACCTACAGCCCGGCATCCCCCTTTACCGATAATTACAGCGGCACTTTGGCGGACGTAGCCATGTATTACTGGAAGAGGGATCTCAGGCCCAACCTGGCCAATGACGTTCCCACCTCTTCGTCCGACCCCGCCTTCTGGCAACACATGGTCACTATTGGTCTGGGCCTCGGCGTGGAGCCCTCCACCGTATCGAAAGCAAACGCGTTCGCTGCGATAAGTACCGGGGCCACAATCAATTGGCCAGATCCCAGTTCATCCAACGCAGCCCGCATCGACGACCTTCTTCATGCTGCAGTAAATAGCCGCGGGGACTTTTACTCCGCGAAAGACCCCGCCGCCTTCACCGACGGGCTCAAGCAGTCCCTGGCCTCCATCCAGTCTCGCCTCGGCTCTGGCACCAGCCTGAGCTCCAATAGCACCGAGGTGACTGACGGCTCCGCCGTCTACAAGGCGAGCTACCAGTCAGTAATCTGGTCGGGCGATCTAGCCGCCTTTACAGTAACTACCAACGGAATTAACAGCAGCGCGGCATGGGTAGCCTCAGAACGGCTCCCTGCCGCCTCCAACAGAAGTATCTTCACGAGAGCAGGCGGCACGGCGACAACATTCGCTTGGGCGAGTCTAAGCAATGATCAGCGGTCTGCCCTCGGATCAAGTGACATCTTGAGTTATCTGCGGGGAGATCAAAGTCTCGAGCAAGGCAATGGAGGAACATTGCGCACTCGAACGAACGGCCCCTTGGGTGACATCGTCAACTCGACGCCTTATTACGTCGGCGCCCCTGATGCCTCACTCTATGCGAGCCGCACATGGACAGGCGCCTCTGATCACGCCGCGTTTGCCGAAACCAATGCCAGTCGAACAAAAATGGTTTACGTAGGCGCCAATGATGGGATGCTTCATGGCTTCAATGCGGAAGTGGCCGCCACAGTCGAAGATAGAGGCCGGGAAGTATTCGCCTATATTCCAGGAGCGCTTGTCGACGCCAATCTCGCCTCTTTGGCCAGTCCGAATTACACCCACCGCTATTTCGTTGATGGACAGATAACCGTCGCTGACGCATATATCGGTAGTGCGTGGAAAACCGTGCTGGTCGCCACCTTGGGCCGTGGCGGGCAAAGTGTATTTGCCATCGACGTTACTGATCCCTCCAGCATGGATGCCAGCAAGATGCTGTGGGAAGTAAGCTCAAGCGTGATGGGGCAAAGCCCAGGCAAGCCAAGCATTGCGCGGCTGGCGAATGGCAGCTGGATGGCAATTCTGGGGAACGGATATAACAGCTCAGACCATCATGCACGACTGGTGATGATCAATCTTCAGTCCGGCGCCGTCAGTTCCATCGACACCGGTGCAGGCTCGAGCGACAGCCCTAATGGGCTTTCGGCGCCCTATGTAATCGACACTGACAACGATGGCAATGCTGACAGGGCTTACGCGGGCGATCTCCGTGGGAATGTATGGCGATTTGACCTGGCAGAGCAGACAGCGACCAAGGTGTTCCAAGCCAGGGATAGCTCTGGAACCGCTCAACCCATCACTTCCGGAATCACTGTAGTCAAACGGACCAGCACCGGCGATTACTGGCTCTATTTCGGCACTGGAAAGTTCCTGGGGGAAAGCGATATCACCACGGCTTCAGTTCAAACCTGGTATGGGCTGATAGACGGATCAGAAATCACGGACCGTGCCGAACTTCATCAATCGAGCATTGTATCGGACACTGCATCTTCGTCAGGGGATTACACCGTCCGCACGGTTTCGGAAGTCAGTGCTGGTGATCTGGCCGCAAAACGGGGTTGGTATATCGACTTGGTTACCGGCAACACCCAGAATGGAGAAAGGATGATCTTGACCAATCAGGTCATCAATGGCGTTCTGATCGGGCAGACACTCATACCAACCGGAACTCAATGCAATCCCAATGGGGACGGTTTTGTCATGGCCCTGAACCTCTTCACAGGCGGCCGGTTGGATTACAACTACTTCACATACAACGGAACCGTAATTACAGGAAGTGGCATTAGCTTCAGTAGCACACCTAGCAACGTCGTATACAAAGACGGTTCTCTTTACACCCAGCTCGAAAACACCAACGTCAGGAAAGTGGGTGTAAACACGCCATCGGGAACCACGACTCGCAGGAAGACATGGCGAGAACTTATTGGAGTCGAGCCATGAAAAACATGCGCGGTATGACACTGATCGAATTAATGATTGTGGTGGTAATTATCGGGATACTGGCTGCAATTGCCTATCCGTCTTACCAACAGCATATGATGGACACTAGGCGCGCGAGCGCCCAGGCTTGCCTTGTCGAGCAGGCCCAATATCTGGAGCGCTACTTCACCTCGAATATGTCCTATGAAGGGGCTGTGGGCGACGATGGTGAAAACTGGCCCTCGTTTGGTTGCACCACTGACACCGTGGGCTTCTATCAGTTCTCTCCCGGGACACCAGGCACCCGGGCTTTCACTCTCACAGCCACACCTCAAGGAGCCCAGGCCTCGAACGACCATAAATGTGGTTGCTCGTTAACGCTCGACCAAGCGGGCACACGAGGCGTCGGAGCTGATACATGCACAGTAGCCTCATGCTGGTGATATGGATTTATTGAGGCGATTCATTCAAGAAGCGCCATAGAGACAAGATGATCCCGGCGGTGGCCCCCCAAATGTAATAGGAGCCATAAGGCATGGCGTAATAATTGCGCACCCGGCCTTCCCTAGTCATCGAATGACGTTGATGATTCACCGGATTAAGTAAAAACTCGAGCGGAACCTCAAAAACCTCCGCGACCTCGAACGAATCCGGCGCAAGGTCAAACGGTGGTGTGATCACTCCGACTATCGGCGTAATACAGAAACCTGTACCTGTATGGTATTCAGGAAGCTCCCCCAGAACCTCTACCCTGCTACGCGGAAGCCCTATTTCCTCTTCCGTTTCTCTCAAGGCGGTTATTGTCGGTGACCCATCCTCCGCCTCTCTTCTTCCCCCCGGAAAGCTTATCTGTCCCGGGTGATGATGAAGATGGTCAGCCCTGCGAGTCAGCAGAACATTCAATCCCGCTTCCGCTCTATTCACGATCGGCAGCAGCACCGCTGCCGGCCGCAGTTGGCCCGGAACGAACTCATCCAGCACAGGCTCATTGACGCGGGGAAGCGCAAAACATTGACGAAGCAACTCAAGGTCGTAAGCAGTTTGCTTGGCAATCTTCTTGTCTTGACTCATCTGGGGATATACCTCTTTTCCCCTAGCATACCGTAGCCCCCACTCCGGCAACCAGCGCCCCTATTGCAAGCATTGCGCGTGCTCCTGGCGGACCCTCCCCGATGCACTCAAGACGATGCGCTTCGATCGTTGGGCCCCACAGAGGTAGATCGACCCGAATTGCCATGCCCCCGAGGGTTTCCGCGCCTTTCCATCGGGGCCATAGGAGACACTGGAGAGGGAGCTTCCGCCAGTCGCGATCTCGTCGGACTGCTTCCCTGACACACGGAGCACCGTCTCTCCCTCACTGGCTTGCCCATCTCCATCGAGATCCACGAAGACAATCCATCCCCTGTTCCAGGCCGATCCAGCGTCGCATGTACTCTCATTCACCGAGGGACATACGGTCACCTGAGTGCTACGGCGGATTGCTTCGCTTCTAGCGTAGCTCAGGCTGCCGACCAGGGCGTGAGTGCTTAGCGTCAGTCGTTGACCACCTATCAGATCGCGCAGTGCCGGTGCAGCCAAGACCACCAACACCGCGGCCACTGAAAGCGCTGTCATCAGCTCAACCAATGTGAAGCCGCCAGCGAAGACACCTCGATGTGACATGAGAACTCACTCAAAAATATGCTATTCACATTAATAGGCAATATGCATATTTTTGCAAATGATTTTCATGCATCCGAGAATATCTATCCCCCTGGCTTCAGATGCCTCAAAACAAAAAGGCCCATCCTAAGATGGGCCTTCGAGGAAAACCGGGGCCAGATCAGGCGTAGGTATCGATCACGCCCCCCGTAGCACCCACGGGGCCAGAAGGCGTAGGCGGCAACGCGGCAAGCAGCTGCAGGGCATGGGTCTCCTGCACATCCATCGCCTTCTTTAGCACTGACACCGAAACCTGTGTTTGCAGCTGGGATGCGGAGTTCGCACTCGCGGCCGCCGCTATGGAAGAAACGTCCATCTCTCTCTCCTGCAAAGATCAATCGCGAAAGTTACCGAACTGCAGCGGAAAGTCAGTGACATCCTTCCTCACGATTGCAATCGCGTCCTGCAAGGTATCCCGCTTCGCACCGGAAACGCGGATGGCGTCTCCCTGGATCGCGGCCTGAACCTTCAGCTTGCTGTCCTTAAGTAACTTAACGACTTTTTTTGCCAATTCTTGATCGACACCCACGCGGACCTTCAGTTCCTGCTTCACCTTGTTACCACTGACCTTCTGCAGGTCGCCGTACTCCAGGCAGCGGATGTCAATTTTCTTGGCGGTCATCTCCGGGAGCAGAATGGCCTTCATCTGGTCCAATTGGAAGTCACTGTCGCCAAAGAGCGTCAGCACCTTGTCGCCCTGCTCCACGCGAGCATCGGTTCCCTTGAAGTCATAGCGACCGGATATCTTGCGGTTAGCCACATCCACCGCATTACGCAGCGCGACGAGATCCACCTCGGACATGATGTCGAATGAGGGCATGGCGACTACTCCTGTGCGACCTGCTCAGCCGAAATGGCAGATGTAGTGGTAAGGCTCACCCGCCACTTCGATATCGAAGCTGGAGTTGCCCGGCACATTGAAGGATTCGCCAGCGGCATAGTTCTTCCACTCGTTTTCGCCTTTCAACCGCACACGGCAGCTTCCCGCCACCCCTTCCATTATTTCCGGGGCGCCGGTGTTGAAGGTCAGCAAGGCCGGGAGGATCACACCTACCGACTTCTGGGTGCCGTCGGCGAAGCGGATACCGTGGCTGACACACTTACCGTCGAAATACACGTTTGCCTTGGTGCTAACCGCCACACCGTCGATCTTCTCAGTGACGCTCATGAATCTCTTCCTATTCGATTCCCATCAATTTCTGGATGACCCCCTTGGCGACGAAGCCGACAAAACCGACACCTAGGGCGATGAACAGCCACATGGTGCCGTATTTGCCAGCTTTGGATTCCTTCGCCAGGTTGCCGATGATGAACAGCATGTAGAGGATCAGCGCGGTAAAGCAGATCTTGAGCGACAGATCCTCGAACTCCGCGACTGTCAGACCAAATATCAGCGGCTCGCCATTCATCCCGTCCTACCTCAACCCCGTTTGGACTTGGCGTTCGCGGCGATGCGCATACGCAGGGCATTGAGGCGGATGAAGCCGTTCGCGTCCTTCTGGTTGTACGCGCCCTGGTCATCCTCGAACGTGGCGATGGTGGGGTCGAACAGAGAATCCGTCTTGGAGTCGCGCGCGACCACGATCACATTGCCCTTGTAGAGCTTGACGCGAACCCAGCCGTTCACCGTCTGCTGCGTGGCGTCGATCAGCGCCTGCAGCGCGCGCCGTTCCGGGCTCCACCAGTAGCCGGTGTAGATCAGGCTGGCGTAGCGCGGCATCAGGTCGTCCTTGAGGTGGGCCACTTCGCGATCCAGCGTGATGGACTCGATGGCACGGTGAGCCCTGAGCAGGATGGTGCCGCCCGGGGTTTCGTAGCACCCCCGGCTCTTCATGCCGACGTAGCGGTTCTCGACCAGATCCAGCCGGCCGATGCCATGCTTGCCGCCAAGTTCATTGAGCTTGGCAAGCAGTTCGTGCGCCTTCAGCCGTACACCATCGATCGCCACCAGATCGCCCTTTTCGAATTCCAGGTCCACGTACTGGGCGGCATCCGGGGCAGCTTCCGGCGAAACGGTCCAACGCCACATGTCTTCTTCCGCCTCGGCAGACGGATTCTCGAGGTGGCGCCCTTCGAAGGAGATGTGCAGCAGGTTCGCGTCCATGGAGTACGGCGAGCCACCCTGCTTGTGCTTCATCTCGATGGGAATACCTGCCTTCTCGGCATACGCCAGCAGCTTTTCGCGGGAGAGCAGGTCCCACTCTCGCCACGGGGCGATCACCTTCACGTTCGGCATCAACGCGTAGTAGCCGAGTTCGAAACGGACTTGGTCATTACCCTTGCCGGTCGCGCCATGGGATACCGCGTCGGCGCCGCTTTCGCGTGCAATCTCGATCTGGCGCTTGGCGATCAGGGGACGAGCGATGGAAGTGCCGAGCAGATACTCGCCCTCATACACCGTGTTGCCCCGGAACATCGGGAAGACGAAATCGCGCACGAACTCTTCGCGCAGGTCGTCGATGAAGATGTTCTCAGGCTTGATACCGAACTTCAGCGCCTTCTGCCGAGCCGGCTCCAGTTCCTCGCCCTGACCGAGGTCGGCGGTGAAGGTCACCACTTCGCACTGGTAAGTGTCCTGCAGCCACTTGAGGATGACCGAGGTATCCAGCCCGCCCGAATAGGCGAGTACCACTTTCTTGACGTCGCTCATTGTCCTGTCCAATCTTTGCAACCGGGTGCCCCTAGACACTCCGGCGGTTAGCAGCGGTTCCGCGTTGATCCGACTCCCCGTTCCGACGCGGTCGAAACGGGGATGCTCCTCCAGGGCTCCGCCCTGTATATGCGTGACCGGGTCAGTCCGACTCCACCCGGCCCAGCACCAGATATTCCATCAATGCCTTCTGCACATGAAGGCGATTCTCCGCCTCGTCCCAGACCACGGATTGCGGCCCGTCGATGACCTCGGCGGTAACCTCCTCGCCGCGGTGCGCCGGCAAACAGTGCATGAAGAGCGCGCCCGGCCGGGCAACTGCCATCATCTCCGCATCCACACACCAATCGGCGAAGTCCTTCATCCTGGCCTCGTTCTCCGCTTCGAAGCCCATGGAAGTCCACACGTCGGTCGTCACGAGATCCGCGCCCCGGCAGGCCTCCATCGGGTCCTCGAACTGCTCGAAGTGTCCGGTGCCGTGCAGTCCGGCGCGCTCCGGCTCCACTTCATAACCCGGCGGCGTGGAAACGCGGACGTTGAAGTCCAGCACTTCCGCAGCCTGCAGCCAGGTATTGCACATGTTGTTGGAGTCGCCTACCCAGGCCACCGTCTTGCCCTGGATACTGCCGCGGTGCTCGATGAAGGTGAATACGTCCGCCAGGATCTGGCAGGGATGATATTCGTTGGTCAGGCCGTTGATGACGGGAACCCGGGAAGCGCCGGCGAAACGCTCGATGATCTCTTGCTCGAAAGTCCGGATCATCACGATATCGCTCATCCTCGAGATGACCTGGGCCGCGTCCTCCACCGGCTCACCTCGCCCCAATTGGGAATCCCGGGTATTGAGATAGATCGCGGAGCCCCCCAGTTGCTGCATGCCGGCTTCGAAGGAGAGTCGGGTACGGGTGCTGGCCTTTTCGAAAATCATCACCAGCGTGCGATCGAACAATGGATGGTAGGGCTCGTATTGCTTGAACTTGGACTTGATCCACGCGGTGCGGCTGAACAGGTAGTCGTACTCCTCGCGGGAAAAGTCCTTGAATTGCAGATAGTGCTTGCTGGCTGTCATGTAGAGCGCCTTCCTTACCCCTGCGACAGGAAGTCGCGAATCAGCGGGGCCAGTCCTGTCACCAGGGTCTGGGCCTCCCGAGAGGTGAATGTCAGCGGCGGCAGCAGTCTGACCACCCGCTCCGCCGTCACGTTGATCAACAGCCCGGCCGCCAAGCCGCGCCCCACCAGCACGCCGCAGGGCCGATCCAGTTCGATTCCCACCATCAGTCCCCGGCCACGGATGTCTACGACGCCGGCAAGGCCATTCAGCGCCTCCCCAAGGCTGTCGCGGATCTCCTGCCCGACGCGTTCAGCGTTGGTGAGCAAGCCATCCTCGGCAATCACGTCCAGCGTCGTCAATGCGGCCACGCTGGCCAGGGGATTGCCACCGAAGGTGGTGCCATGATTACCCGGACCCCACAAGCCGGATGCCGGCCCGGTGACCAAGCAGGCGCCGATCGGCACGCCGGAGCCCAAGCCTTTGGCCAGAGTCATCACATCGGGTTGAACATCAGTCTGCTGCCAGCCGAACCAGGTGCCGGTCCGGCCGACACCGCACTGGACCTCATCGCAGATCAGCAACCATCCGTGCTGATCGCACACGCCTCGCAGCTCGCGCAAATAGCCCACATCCGCGATGCTGAGTCCGCCCTCGCCCTGGATCACCTCCAGCATCACCGCGACCACGCCGTGGTTATGCTCAGCGATCTGGCGCACCGCTTCGATATCCCGATAGGGAACCCGGACAAAACCGCTGACCAGCGGCTCGAAACCAGCCTGGGCCTTGCGGTTGCCGGTGGCGGACAGCGTCGCCAGCGTCCGGCCATGAAAGGCATTCTCCATGACCACCACGGTCGGCAGTTCTATGCCCTTCTTGTGACCATAAAAACGGGCGAGTTTGATCGCCGCCTCATTGGCCTCGGCACCAGAGTTGCAGAAGAAGACCTGCTCCATGCCGGAGAGAGCCGCGAGCCGCTCGGCCAATCGCTCCTGCAAGGGAATGCGGTAGAGGTTCGAGGTATGAAGAACCTTGCCGGCCTGAGCCGCAATCGCTGCAACCAGGCGCGGATGGTTGTGACCCAAGGTGGAGACGGCAATGCCGGAAAGCGCGTCGAGATAGCGTTTTCCCGTCTCGTCGTATAGCCATGCACCGTCGCCGTGCGTAAACGCGACCGGCAAGCGTGCATAGGTATTCATGACGTGGGACATGGAGGACCCCTATCGGGACGAAGCACAAAAAACGCACGGCGGCTGACGCCGCCGTTGGGGAAAATAGACAGCGATGGTAAGCCAAAAGCACGACCGAAGTACAGATCGCCCGGCCGCTGCAAGGCATTCGCGCCTAGGCATTTCTGCTAGAATGCGCCCCGTTTTTCCGTGGAGCCTTCACCGGGCGCCTTGTTTTCCTGAAGCCACGATGCGTGACACATGAACCAGAAAATAGAGAGCTTTGTCATCATCGGCGTCACGCGCGCAGGGAAGAAATTCCGCCCCAGCGACTGGGCCGACCGCTTGTGCGGCATCATGTCCGCCTTCGGCTCCGACCACCGGATGCGCTACTCCCCATATGTACGCCCCGGCTGCACGCTCAAAGGCGACAAGACAGTCCTCGTCGACAGCCGCCTCTATGAGATCGAGCCCCTCGCCTACAAATTCCTGATCAACTTCGCCAACGACAACGACCTGCAGATGGAACCGCTGGAGCAGGTCTAAACCAGCCACCCATCCGACTGAGCACGGGCAAAAAAAAGCGACCCGAAGGTCGCTTTTTTTACATCCATGCAGCAGCCGAACCAGGAGACTCAGGCGGCCATCGCCTTGACAGCGGCGGAAAGACGGCTCTTGTGGCGAGCGGCCTTGTTCTTGTGGATGATCTTCTTGTCGGCGATGCTGTCGATGGTGCTCATCGAGGTGCGGAAGACCGACTGGGCAGCAGTCTTGTCTCCACCCACGATGGCCTTACGCACGGCCTTGATCGCAGTACGCAGACGCGAACGCAGACTGGCGTTGTGAGCGCGAGCCGTGGTCGCTTGACGAGCGCGCTTGCGAGCTTGTGCCGAGTTGGCCATAAATTCGATTCCCGTTGGTTGGTGGTTCTTGAAAGCCCGCGAGTCTATCTGCTTTCAGAGCCCAATGCAATATATATTGCGGACGACGGCGACACGCGACACGGGCAAGAGCGGCTATCATGCGCAGCGCCATAACCGCGGCCTCGATGCGCGCCCCGCCTCCTGCGGCTTAATTCCAGAACCTTTATGAACCTGCTCCGCGCCCTGGCGACCGTCAGCGGCATGACCCTGCTGTCCCGCATCCTCGGTTTCGTTCGTGACTTCGTCGTCGCCCGCGCCTTTGGCGCCGGCATGGCGACGGATGCCTTCTTCGTGGCCTTCCGCCTGCCCAACCTGCTGCGTCGCATGTTCGCGGAAGGCGCATTCTCGCAGGCCTTCGTGCCCATCCTGGCGGAGTACCGCAACCGCCAGGGCCATGAGGCCACCCGCACACTGGTGGACAAGGTGGCCACCCTGCTCGGACTGGTCGTCGCGCTGGTGGCGCTGCTCGGCATCCTCGCCTCTCCGCTGATCATCTACCTCTCCGCGCCCGGCTTTTCCGACGATGCCGACAAGTTCGCCCTCACCGTCGAACTTACCCGCATCACCTTTCCGTACATTTTTTTCATGGCGCTGGTCGCACTGGCAGGCGGCATCCTCAATACCTGGAGCCGGTTCTCCATCCCTGCTTTCACGCCTGTCCTACTCAACCTGAGCTTCATCGGCATGGCATTGTTCGCTGCGCCTTACTTCGACCCGCCGGTGCTGGCACTCGCCTGGGCGGTCTTCATCGGCGGCCTGCTGCAACTGGCCTTCCAACTGCGACCACTCGCCAAGATCGGCATGCTTCCCCGCTTCCGCCTCGATCTCTCCGATCCCGGCGTGCGACGCATCCTCAAACTGATGGCGCCCGCCCTGCTCGGCGTCTCCGTCAGCCAGATCTCGCTGCTCATCAATACGATATTCGCCTCTTTCCTCGAGAGCGGCAGCGTCTCCTGGCTCTACTATGCGGACCGCTTGATGGAGTTCCCCTCCGGCCTGCTGGGCGTGGCGCTGGGAACCATCCTGCTGCCCAGCCTGGCCAAGCTGCATGCAGACGACAAGACTGAAGCCTTTTCTTCGCTGCTCGACTGGGGGCTGCGCCTCACGCTGCTGCTCACCCTCCCCGCCGCCCTGGCACTGGCTCTGCTCTCCACCCCCCTGATCGCCACGCTGTTCCACTATGGCGCCTTCTCCACGGCCGACGTGCTGCAGACACGCAATGCCCTCATCGCATACAGCTTCGGCCTCACCGGCCTGATCCTGGTGAAGGTGCTCGCCCCCGGGTTCTACGCCCGGCAAGACATCCGGACGCCGGTGAAGATTGCCGTCCTCACCCTGGTGGCCACACAGGCGATGAACCTCGCCTTCATCGGTCCACTGCAGCATGCCGGACTGGCGCTTTCCATCGGTCTGGCTTCCTGCCTCAACGCCGGCCTGCTGTTCCATGGGCTGCGCAAACGCGAGGTCTACCTGCCGCAACCCGGCTGGGGCCGATTTGCCATCAAGCTCTTCGTCGCCCTGCTCGCCATGGCGGCCGTGCTGTGGTTCGGCAGCGGCACCGAGAACTCCTGGCTGGAGGAAACCGGCCAGGTGCGCATCATTCGCCTGGCAGCCATCGTGCTCGCTGGCGCGGCGTGCTATTTCGGCATGCTCTTCCTGCTGGGCTTCCGCCTGCGCGACTTCCGCAAACGCGGCTAAAGCTGAACAGACAGCCCCAAGAACGCAGCCCTTTCCCGGGAACGCTAGAATCGCCCCTCCCCTGACGCAATCGAGGAGAGCACAGGCATGAAACTCAGCAGCCCGGATTTCGCCGACGGCACCCCCATTCCAGAAGAATTCGCCTTTGGCCGCAAACCCGCCGAGGGCCATGTAGAACTGAGCAGCAACCACAATCCAGCGCTGAACTGGGGCGACGCGCCCGCAGGAACGCGCTCCTTCGTGCTCATCTGCCATGACCCGGACGTGCCCAGTCGCGGCGACGACGTGAATCAGGAAGGCCGCAGTGTTCCCACCGATCTGTCCCGGGTGGATTTCTTCCATTGGGTCCTGGTCGACATTCCGGCCGACCTGAGGGAGATCGCTGCCGGCAGCTTCTCCGATGGAGTCACCCCCAGCGGCAAGCCCGGCCCGGCGGCCTTGCTGGGCACCCGTCAGGGTGTAAACGACTACACCAGCTGGTTTGCCGGCGACGAAAGCATGACAGGCGATTACTACGGCTATGACGGCCCCTGCCCGCCATGGAACGATTTGCTGCACCATCGCTACATCTTCACGCTGTACGCGCTCGACCTGGAGCGATGCCCGGTCGAAGGCCGCTTCGAAGGCGCGGACGTGCGCGAGGCAATCAGGGGCCACATCCTGGCCGAAGCCAGCATCACCGGTCTCTACACCCTTAATCCGGCAGTGACGCTGTAAGACTCACCCACCCCGGGCGCGCTCAGGCCGGATAAGCCGGCAGCAACCGAGGTACTGCCGGCAGCGCAGGCAGGCGGTAATCTGGCAATCCGCCCAAGGTCGTCGGTAGCAATTCGCCCTCAATCAGGGGCCGTAGATGACGCAGCCCCTCCGCAGAGACATGCAAGCCGTCCGCCCGCAGGAAGGCGGCGGGCAGACGGCGCTCCAGATTGGCGATGGCGGCCACATCCACCGCCTGGATATCCCAACGATAGGGCTGATCACTGAGGCGGCGGATCGCCGGCATCACGCCATCCCGACCTTCCAGCGCATAGCGCACAGCCGCCTCGCCCACCGCGAGCGCCTGGGCATGGTCGGTGGCCGAGCGCCAGTGCCCGGCGGCCCGCTGCAGATAATCCGGAATGGACCAGTGATACTTGTAGCCCAGCCGCTCGCCCACCAGCCGGGCGATGCACTGCCCCGCCCCACCAAGCTGGATGTGGCCTGCCGCATCCTGCCCCTGCTCCATCACCAGGCTGCCATCGGCACGCTTCAAGCCCTCGGCCACGGTCACTGCGCAGTAGCCAATGCGTTCCACCACTCGGCGAACCTCGGCAAGAAAAGCCGCTTCGTCGAACGCCACTTCGGGCACCAGGACGATGTGCGGCGCCTGCTCCGCCCCCTCCGCTGCCAGCGCCGTGGCAGCCGCCAACCAGCCGGCATTGCGCCCCATCACCTCCATGACAAACACCCGCCCTCGGCGGCTGCGCATTGCGGCAAGGTCCAAACCAGCCTCTAGCATGGAAGTCGCCAGATACTTGGCCGCCGAGCCGAAACCCGGCGAGCAGTCGCTGCCCTCCAGGTCGTTGTCCACCGTCTTGGGCACGCCGATGGCGCAGAGCGGATAGCCCCTCGCCCGCGCTGCGGCGGAAATCTTGGCGACGGTCTCCATCGAGCCATTGCCGCCGTTGTAGAGAAAGGCACCTATGCGATGAGCGCCCAGCACGTCGAACAGGCGATCGTACTGGGCGGGATTATCGGCCAGCGCATCCAGATCGAAACGGCAGGAGCCGAAGGCGCCGCCCGGCGTCTGCGCCAAGCGCGCAAGATCGTCGTCCGACCAGCCCGCGGTATCCACCAGGTCTTCGCCCAGCACCCCGAGCGCACCATGGCGGGCTGCCAGCACCCGGCCTATCCCGGGCCCGGCAGACCGCGCCGCCCGGATCACTCCGGCGGCGCTGGCATTGATCACCGCGGTAACACCGCCGGCCTGGGCATAAAGGAGATTGAGCGCGCTCACTTCACCATCCGTGCAAATGAAAACGGCCGGCATCCGTCAGGAACCGGCCGTTGAAAACACCCCGCCTGCTCAGGCTGGAGCCAGGATCACTTCAAGGCGTCCAGCGCACGGGCAGTGATCTCCTCCACCGAACCCAGGCCAGAGATCTTGCGCACCTTGGGTGCAGCCTTGTCGCCCGACGCTTCCCACTTGGTGTAGTAGTCCACCAGCGGCTTGGTCTGGGCATGATAGACCTCCAGGCGCTTCTTCACCGTCTCCTCGCGGTCGTCGTCGCGCTGGATCAGATCCTCGCCGGTCAGGTCATCTTTGCCGGCGACCTTGGGCGGGTTGTACTTGACGTGGTAGGTGCGGCCGGAAGCCAGGTGCACCCGGCGACCGCTCATGCGCTCGACGATCTCGCCGTCCGGCACATCGATCTCCAGCACGATGTCGATCGGCACGCCAGCGTCCTTCATCGCGTCTGCCTGCGGGATGGTGCGAGGGAAACCGTCGAACATGTAGCCGCCCGTGCAGTCGGCCTGCTGCAGGCGATCCTTCACCAGACCGATGATGATGTCGTCCGAAACCAGTCCGCCGGCGTCCATGACCTTCTTGGCCTCGACGCCCAGGGGCGTGCCGGCCTTTACCGCCGCGCGCAGCATGTCCCCGGTGGAAATCTGGGGAATACCGAACTTCTCCTTGATGAAGTTCGCTTGCGTACCCTTGCCGGCTCCCGGCGGTCCCAACAGAATCAAACGCATACACCCTCCAGGTGCTTGAATGGGCCCCACACGGAGCCACTCGTTATGAATTTCAAGAGGCCGAAACTTAACCGAGCCGCCTCAGCCGGTCAAACAAAATCCCGCACTTTTTCAAGCATTTGCGGCGAAGGCCAGACGCACCCGCTCCAGATCTTCCGCCGTATCCACACCAGCAGCCGGAGCCTCCTCCAGCACAACCACGCCGATGCCGTGGCCATGCCATAGCGCACGCAACTGCTCCAGGGCCTCCCACTGTTCCAGCGGCGAGGGCGCCAGTTGCGCATATTGCTTCAGGAAGCCCACTCGATAAGCGTAAAGCCCGACATGGCGCAGCATCGGCAGCGCCGGCGGCAGCTCCGAACGATCGGCCGACCAGGCGTCCCTCGCCCAAGGGATGGGAGCACGTGAAAAATACAGTGCGCGGCCGCGGGCGTCGCACACAACTTTCACCACATTGGGATTGAAGACTTCGGCTACATCCTCCAGCGGATGTGCCGCGGTGGCGATGGAGGCTCCTGCATCGGCCGCTAGCGCCCTGGCTACCGAGGCAATCAGCTCGGGGGCGATCAGCGGTTCGTCGCCCTGAACATTGACCACGATGTCTCCATCGGCCCAGCCCAGGCGCACAGCCACCTCTGCAAGGCGATCGGTTCCGCTCGGATGGTCCGCACGGGTCATGATTGCCTGGCCGCCCGTGGCCTGAACCGCGGCGTGGATGCCTTCATGGTCGGTAGCCACCCAGATTTCGGCGGCACCTGCCAGCCTAGCGCGCTCCAGCACCCGCACCACCATCGGCTTGCCCGCGATATCCAGCAAGGGCTTGCCAGGGAGACGCGTCGACGAATGACGGGCAGGAATCACTACCCGGAAGGAGGTCGTCATGGCCGCCCCTTCTTCAGCGCAGCGCGTCTACTTCTTCAGCGGAAAGGCCGCGCGCCTCGTCTTCCAGCATGACAGGAATGCCGTCGCGGATCGGAAAGCCTAATCGGTCGGCCTTACAGACCAGTTCCTGCTTGTCCTTCAGGTAGTCCAGGGGGCCCTTGCAAACCGGGCAGACAAGAATCTCAAGCAGTCTGGCGTCCATTACTCAACTTCTCCAGAATTCGGTCGGCGGCACCCGAACCGATGCGGGCCTGAACCGGAAACTCCCAGCAGTCCGCGGTAGCGAAAGGCGCGCATTTTACCGCATCCTTGCTGGTCATAATCTTCGCCTCGCCCGGGGCAAAATCCAGATCGGCCGGCACAAAGGCATGATGATCGGGAAAGGCGTGGCGCTCCACCTCCAGGCCCATGCCCTCCAGCTGAGCAAAAAACCGCTCGGGGCGGCCGATACCCGCCAGCGCGTGTGTCTTTCGCCCCTGGAAATGCGCGGCGGAAACCGAACACCCGCCGTCGTCCAGGGCGCGGAAACGCTCGCCCACAAGTTCCATCGGAAAGACGTGCCCATGGCCGATGCGCGCCCGCAAGCCGTCGGAAAGCGCACCGTGGGCGATGACGAGATCCACCTCCCGCAGCCGGGACAAACCTTCGCGCAGCGGCCCCGCCGGCAGCGGCCAGCAATTACCCAGTACCGCTTCGTCCACAACCGCAATCTCGACATCACGCGCAAGGCGGTAGTGCTGCATGCCGTCATCTGAAACGATCACATCGCAGTCTGGATGGGCTTGCAGCAACAGCGCCCCGGCAGCGGGCCGGTCCCGGCCGATGGCGACCGGACATCCGGTCAAGCGCGAGAGCAGCAGCGGCTCGTCACCGTACTGCTGCGCCGCGCCGCCCACCGGCACCAGGCAGGGCCCTGGCTCCGCTCCACCATACCCCCGGCTGACGATTCCCGGCCGGTAACCATGCTGCCGCAGCACGCCGACCAGCCACTCCACCACCGGCGTCTTGCCACTTCCGCCCACCGCGATGTTCCCCACCACCACGACAGGCACCGGCAGTCGCACCGCCACCTTCACCCCCCGGCGGAAGGCGGAACGACGCAATGTGGAAAGGACGCGAAACAGCGCAGCCAGTGGCAGCAGGCTGACACCCGCCGCGCCGCGCTCTTGCCAGAAAGCGGGAGAGGCCGCCGGCATTCGGGATTACTAGGGAGGACTCTGGGTTGCGAAAGTGATGTGCGCCAGCCCGACGCGCTGGGCGGCCTGCATGATGTCTATCACGCTCTGATGGGCCGCCTTGGCATCGGCACTGATGACCACGATGGGCTCCTTGCCGGGCGGCACCGCTTTGCCCAGCGCGCCGGCAATGGCATCGATGTCGCGGCCGACCACAGGCTGCCGGTTGACCAGCACATCACCACTGGCGGTCACTGCCACCGCGATTTCGTTTGCCACGGTGTCACTGCCCTCCGAGGCTGCGGACGGCAGATTGATCTCCAGCCCGGACACCTTGGAGAAAGTCGTCGTCAGCATCAGGAAGATGATGATCACCAGCACCACATCGATCAGCGGGATCAGATTGATCTCCGGCTCTTCGTGCCGGCGGCCCAGGCGGCGGAACTTCATCGCCCTGCCTCAGGCCTTGCGGTCGCCATGGGCCACCTCGACCAGCTTGACTGCCTGTTGCTCCATGTCCACCACGAAATCGTCGATCAGGCGGCGGAAGTGGCGCCAGAAGATCATCGATGGAATGGCTATCACCAGGCCGAAACCGGTGGTATAGAGCGCGACGGAGATGCCCTGGGCGAGTTGCGCCGGATTGGCGCCGCTGGTGCCTTGGGAGGCAAAGATCTCGATCATGCCGACGATGGTGCCGAACAGGCCAAGCAAAGGGCTGATGGAAGCGATGGTTCCCAGCGTGGTAAGGAAACGTTCCAGTTCGTGCACCACCGCCTGGCCGCTCTCCTCTATCGCTTCCTTCATGACTTCGCGGGAGCTGTTGATGTTGCGCAGCCCGGCGGCCAGCACCCGGCCGAAAGGGGAATGCGCCGAGACGCGCTCCACCATTTCCGGCGACACCCCGCGCTGGCGGAAGTCCGCCAGGACGTTGTCCAGCAAGCCCGCGGGCACGACACGAGCCCGGCGTAGCGAGATGGACCGCTCTATGATCAATGCAACGGCTACGACAGACGCAAGCAGCAGCGGCCAGATAGGCCAGCCGACGGCCTGGATGATCGCGAACACGCGGAAAAACCTCGCTGAGGGAAAGGCGGAACTCTAGCGCCCTTGGCGCCGTGCCGGCAAGCGAGCCCATCATGGCGAAGACGAAGCGGACTCCCACATCAATCCACAAAAGCTGTGGATAACTTTGTGGGTTATTTCCGGAATCTTCCCCAATTCCCCGTCACACCAAGCACCTGCTTGCTCTGCCGAAAAAATAAGCAACGAATTAATTCATATATTTCATAGACTTAAAAATCATCCCTGTACCATCAAGGACTTGCAGATTACGGCTTGACAGGCGGCCTCCCCTGTGGATTCCGCTACAATCCGCCGCCTATGTCGAACGATCTCCTCCTGACGGACAGCTCCGGTTTTGCCCCACGACCACAGGTGCTTAGCGTCGCTGCGCTGAACCGCTTGGCGCGCGAGACCCTGGAAGCCTCGATTCCACTCCTGTGGGTAGCGGGCGAGATTTCCAACCTCACCCGCGCCTCTTCCGGCCACCTCTATTTCACGCTGAAAGATGAACAGGCACAGGTGCGTTGCACCATGTGGCGCAACCGTGCGCAACTGCTCGCTTTCAGGCCGGAAAACGGCATGCGTGTAGAGGCTCGTGCGCTGGTCACGCTGTACGAGGTGCGCGGCGACTACCAGCTGAGCATCGAAGCGCTGCGTCCAGCCGGGATCGGCAATCTGTACGAAGCGTTCAACCGGCTGAAGGACAAGCTCGCGGCGGAAGGCCTGTTCGACCCGGCCACCCGCCGGCCGCTGCCCCGTTATCCGCGCGGCGTGGGCATCGTGACCTCTCCTGCCGCCGCCGCGCTGCAGGACGTGCTGTCCACCCTCCGCCGGCGCGCACCGCATCTCGACGTGGTCCTTTATCCCAGCGCCGTCCAGGGCGCTGACGCCGCCGCCCGCCTAAGCGCAGCCGTGGCCCAGGCCGGTGCCCGCGCAGCGGCAGACGGAGTGGACGCCCTGCTGCTGGTTCGTGGGGGCGGCAGCATCGAGGATCTCTGGAGCTTCAACGATGAAGCCCTCGCCCGCGCCATCCGGGCCTGCCCGGTACCCGTGGTCAGCGGTGTCGGCCACGAAACCGATTTCACCATTGCGGATTTCGCCGCCGATCTGCGCGCACCCACCCCCACCGGCGCAGCCGAACTGACCACCTCCGGTTACGTGGCCGCCCGGCAGACAATTGCCGCCTTGGCCCCGCGCCTGCAACGCGCAGCCGGACGCCGTGTGGAGACCCTGTCACAGCGGCTGGACCGCAGCGCCCTCCGCCTGGCTCATCCGCAGGATCGCCTGCGTCGCGCGGCAACCGAACTTGGCAATCTGTCCCAACGCCTGCAGACGGCCCTGCAACGCGCACTGGAAAGGAAGCGCGGCCAACAAACCCGCCTGCAACTGAGACTGGCATCCCGCCAGCCAGAGATCGCGCTGGCGCGGGAACGCTGCGAGCGCCTCGCTCAGCGCCTGCTACGCAGCAGCGAAGTCCACCAACGCCGGCGCCGTGAGCAACTGGCCAGCTTGTCGGCACATCTCCTGCACCTCGCTCCGGAAGCGGTGCTGGCCCGCGGGTACAGCATCGCGCGGGATGGGAACGGGAACATTCTCCGCTCGGTCGGAAAGCTGAGGCCCGGCGATTCGATCGAGGTGGAACTGGCGCACGGCAAGGTCGATGCGCAGGTGCTCGCCGCCAGGCCGGACATCAACGCTCCGCCCGCTCCGGAAACCCCGGAGACCCCCTGAAGAGGGAACTCCATAGCAACGCAGTGCATATGCTTTTGCTGCCGCGCGGGTTTCAGAAACCCGCGCTTGCGCTTAACATCGGCGCCTGTCGGGATTGTCACGCTGGCTCAATCCTGACTAGAATCGTCGGACTTTCCACCCCCGAATCAAAAACAGGAGAGATCAATGGAACACACATTGCCCCCGCTGCCTTACACCAAGGACGCCCTGGCACCGCACATTTCTGCCGAGACGCTGGAGTTCCACTACGGCAAGCACCATCAGGCCTACGTCACCAACCTGAACAACCTGATCAAGGGCACCGAATACGAGAACCTGGATCTCGAAGCCATCATCAAGAAGGCTCCGGCCGGCGGCGTGTTCAACAACGCGGCCCAGATCTGGAACCACACCTTCTTCTGGAGCAGCCTGAAGCCGAATGGCGGCGGTGAGCCCACCGGCGCCCTGGCCGATGCCATCAAGGCCAAGTGGGGTTCCTTCGAGGACTTCAAGAAGGCTTTCTCCGCCTCCGCCGCCGGCAACTTCGGCTCTGGCTGGACCTGGCTGGTGAAGAAAGCTGATGGCTCCGTCGATATCGTGAATACCACCGGCGCCGGCTGTCCCCTCACCACCGCCGACAAGCCGCTGCTGACACTGGACGTGTGGGAACACGCCTACTACATCGACTACCGCAACCGTCGCCCGGACTTCATCGCCACCTTCCTGGCGAGCCTGGCGAACTGGGAGTTCGCGGCGAAAAACTTCGCCTGATCCGCATCCGGCGGCGATTTGCCGCCCGTTGCCGAGAAGCGACCGGAACACCGGTCGCTTTTTTATTTTCCGCACTCATCCCCAAGCTCAGCGCCATGCTGGAAATCCTCTACCAAGACGACGGGTTGGTCGCCATACACAAGCCCTCCGGCCTGCTGGTGCATCGCAGCGCCCTGGACGCCCATGAGGAGCGCTTTGCCGTTCAATTGCTTAGAGACCAGCTGGGCCGCAGGGTGCATCCGGTGCATCGGCTGGACAAAGGCACATCCGGGGTACTGTTGTTCGCATTGGACAAGGACAGCGCCAGCGCCCTTAGCCGTTGCTTCGAGTTCGGCGAGGTGGAGAAGCGCTATACCGCCATCGTGCGGGGCCATCCCGCAGAACAAGGCCGCATAGACCATGCACTCAGCCGCCGGCACGACCCTGCGGAGCGCCTGCCAGCCGGCGCCAGCGACGCTCCGCAGCAGGCGGTGACCCACTATCGCAGGCTGGCGACCGCCGAACTGCCCTATCGGGTGGACCGCTATCCCAGTAGCCGCTACGCCTTGCTGGAGTTGGCTCCGCTGACCGGCCGGCGTCACCAGATCCGACGCCATCTCAAACACATCGCCCACCCGATCATCGGCGACTCCACCTTCGGCAAGGGCCAGCACAACCGCTTGTTTCAGCAGCTCTTCGGCAGTCAGCGCCTGTTACTGGCGTGCTTCAGCATGGCCTTTACACATCCTCACACTGGCGTTCGCGTCTCCATCCAGGCAGCACCAGCGGCCGATTTCACCTCTGTTGCCCATGCACTGGGTTGGGACAAAGCGGTCGCCTCGCTTTCGGCAGGCCCGGATTCGTAGCAGAATCGGCTTTTCCGTCCCAACAGCCTGTTCGACAACGTCATGAATCCCCTGCTTCAAGTCCGTCAGCACGGCCAGCAGATCTGGCTGGATAACCTCTCCCGCACCCTGCTCAACGAGGGTCAGCTCGCCCGACTGCTAAGCGACGACGGGGTGGCCGGCATCACCACCAATCCGGCGATTTTCCAGAAGGCGATTGCCGGAGGCCGCTACTACGAGGAAGACCTCACCGCCCTGAAGCAGGAAGCGCTGAGCGCGGAACAACGCTACGAGCGCCTGGTGATTCCCGACGTGCGGCGCGCCTGCGACATGTTGCTGCCTTTGTTCCGCGACAGTAGCGGTGCGGCGGGCTACGTCAGCCTGGAAGTTTCGCCTGAACTGGCAGCGGACACCGCCGGCACAGTGGCCGCTGGTCTGCGCCTGGCGAAGGAAGTGGCGCGACCCAACCTGCTGATCAAGGTGCCTGCTACCCCGGCCGGCCTGGAAGCCATCGAGGCGCTGATCGGACATGGCATCAGTGTGAATGTCACCCTGATATTCTCGCTGGCCCATGTGGATGCGGTCGCCCTCGCCTACGTTCGTGGACTGGAACGGCTGCGCGCCAGCGGGGGAGATCCCGGCAGCGTCATGTCCGTCGCCAGCCTTTTCCTGTCCCGCGTGGATACGCTGGTGGATCACCAGCTGGAAACCATAGGCACGCCTGCGGCTTTGGCGCTGCGCGGCACCAGCGCGGTTTCCACCGCCAAGCTGGCCTATGCACGCTACCGCGAGCGTTTCCACGGTGCGGAGTTCGCCGTCCTCCGGGCCGCTGGAGCACGCCCCCAGTACATGCTGTGGGCCAGCACCGGCACCAAGAATCCGGCCTACAGTGACCTGCTCTACGTCGAGCCACTGATCGGTCCGGAAACTGTCAACACCCTTCCGGATGGCACGCTGAACGCGCTGAGGGATCACGGCAAGGTGGCCTCCACGCTGACCGACGGAATTGATGAGGCGCGCGCCCACCATGCTGCGCTAGCCGGTTGCGGCATAGATCTGAGTGCCGCCGGGGAACAATTGCAAAAAGAAGGGCTTGCTCAATTCGACGAGGCGTTCGCCAAGCTGCTTGCGGCAACTGCCTGACAGCCGCTCCAACTGCCCGCCAGCCTCAGCGGCATTCGTCAAGCTGGGCCATGACCTCGCGCAGGCGGGCGGTCGCAAAATCCAGTTCCAAACTTTTCCGGCTCAGCGTCTCCACCCTGTCCTTCATGAGGCAGGTGATTCCCCGAACGGCCCGCATCGGGGAGCCCGACGACATCCGCACGCAGTCGATGAAGCGCTGCATCTCGCGCAAGCGCTTCGCCTGAGGAACTGGGTGCTCGGAGATGAAGCGATCTATCGTGCGCCGGCGCGCCTGGAAGAAGGCCGCTGGGTCGTTCTTCGCCAGCTCGCTCCATTGATCGAAATCGAACTCCACGATGTCTCCTCCCTGCGGGCCGGCCGCGGACCGGCCTGCTCTGCTTTCATCGTAGGCAAGGGGTGGAGCAGGAACAAGCGCCAGCAGTACCGGACCGATAAGGAAAAAAGGCGCCCTCAGGCGCCTTTTTTCCTTACGCATAAGCCAATTCAGGCGAATGCCGCCACTGACTGCCGCATCAGCGCAGCCCGTGCGACACCGCGCTGCTCGCCGGCTCCACCCAGCAGTTCCTTCATATCGAGGATGAGCACGATCTGACCATTGGAGAGCGTCGTCACTCCCGCCACTCCCTTGGGACGGAAGTCGTCCAGTGACTTGATGACTGCATCTTCCCGGCCAGCGAAACTGTCTATGGCGAGGATGAAGGACAACTCCGCCGTTTGCATCAGAACGCCGTACTCCGGCGTGCGCTCCTGACTCCAGCCCAGCAGGCTAGACAACGGCAGAATAGGCAGGACTTCACCGCGCACCACCATGGTTGCCCGCCCACCAACCTCCTGGACCTCCTTGGGATCGACCGGCAGGATCTCGCGAACCATGGACAGCGGCACCGCAAAAGGCTGTTCGCCCAGGCGGACCAGCAGCACCGGCAAGATGGCCAGCGTCAGCGGCAGGCTGATGACGAAGGTGGTGCCCTTGCCCTGCTGCGAGCGGATGTCGATGGAACCGTTGAGCTTCTGGATATTGGTGCGCACCACATCCATGCCCACGCCACGCCCGGACACGTCGGAAACCTTGGCCGCCATCGAGAAGCCGGGAAGGAACACCAGGTTGTAGCTCTGGCGTTCGTCCATGGTGTTGGCTTCTTCGTCGGTGATCAGCCCCTTCTCCACCGCCTTGGCCCGCAGCCGCTCGGCGTTCATTCCGCGACCGTCGTCCGCCACCATGATCACGATGTGGTCGCCTTCCTGGCGCGCCTCGAGTCGGACGATGGACTTGGTCGGCTTGCCGTTGGCTACCCGCTCGGAGGACTCTTCCACGCCGTGGTCCACCGCGTTGCGGATGAGGTGGATGATGGGGTCGGACAAGTCCTCGATCATGGTCTTGTCGATCTCGGTTTCCTCGCCCGCGAGGACCAGCTCCACGTCCTTGCCCAGGTTGCGGGCCAAGTCGCGGGCTATCCGCGGATACTTCTGGAACAGGCGGCCGATAGGCTGCATCCGCGTCTTCATGACGGCATTCTGCAGATCGGAAACCAGCAGATCGAGCTGGCTTACTGCCAGATCCAGCGCGTGCAGCGTCTCGGTATCGTTGCGGCCGCTGAGGATGTCGCTGCGCAGGGCGTTGAGACGGTTCTTGGTCAGGCCGATTTCACCGGACAGGTTCAGCACCTGGTCCAGGCGTGCGGTATCCACCCGGATGGAGTTATCGCGCTGGCGCTCGCCTTCGCGGCGACCAGCCGGGGGCGCGGCAGCGGTCGGCTTGTCGGTGGCACGCCGGCCCAGCGCCGATTGCACCACGTCCTCCAGCGGCTTTTCCACGACCGCCTGCATCGGCTCCGGCGCCCTCACTTCAACAACTGGCACAGGCAGGCCAGTCACCGCGTTGTAGAGCAGGTTCCAGTCCGGCTCGTTGGCCGTGCCGCCACTGGCACGGGGAGCCGCAGGCGGCGGGGTGACGGCGGGCTTGGCCGGCGCCGGAACGGGAGCTGCAGCCTCACCGGAGATCGTCGCCTTCAGACCTTCGATGAGGGTGGCGTCGGCGGCAGGCGGCTGCGAGCCGCGCTCCAGGTAGCCGAACATGTCGCGTACCGCCGCGGTGGCGGCAAGGATCACGTCCATGCCCTCGGGCGTAACGGAGAGTTCTCCGTTGCGCAGCTTGTCGAACAGGTTCTCGGTCAGGTGGCAGAGGGTGACGAGTTCCGTCGCGTTCAGAAAGCCCGCACCGCCCTTGATGGTGTGGAAACCACGGAAGATGTCGTTGAGCAGGCCTCTATCGTCCGGCGACCGCTCCAGGTCGACAAGCTTGTTGTCGACCCCGGACAGCAGGTCTCCGGCTTCGATCAGGAAGTCCTGCAGCAAGTCTTCCATCCCGGCAAAGTCACTCATGGCTCTCAGGCTCCAATTCTCGTTCGGGGGCGGCCGGCCGATCCCGGGTGATTCCGCATGGCAGGCTCAGAAGCCCAAGCTCTCGAGCAGGTCATCGACCTGTTCCTGGCTGGTCACCACGTCGTCGCGGCCTTCGCTGTTGATCACAGGCCCGTTCATCAGGCCGGTGTGCGCATCAGTGCGCTTTTCGTTCGGGGTGATCTCCAGCAGGACCTGGAGCAGCTGACTCTCCAGGGTCTGGGCCATGTCGACCACTTTCTTGATGACTTGACCGGTCAGGTCCTGGAAATCCTGCGCCATCATGATTTCCATCAACTGCGCATTGGTCTGGCGGCTGCCATCGGCGACGCCGCCGATGAAGTCACGGGTTTCGGCAGCCAGCGACTTGAACTCGTCTACCGACAACTCGTTCGCGTAGAGGCGATCCCACTTGACCTGCAGGCTCTCGGCATTCGCGCCGAGGCGCTCCTGGATCGGCTGGGCGATGTCGGTGGCGTTGAGCACCCGGCTCGCTGCCTGCTCGGTCATCTGCGCGATGTAGCTCAGGCGCTGGCGGGCGTCGGGAATCGCCTCCGCCACCTCCTGCAGGGCATGATCGAAACCGAGTTGGCGCAGCGTGTCATGGACTTGCCGGGTCATCTGTCCAATCCGGGTGAAAACGCCCTCGATCTTGTCCGCACCGTCTTCCGTCTCCATCGCTGCGAAGGCGGCTGCGCTGGCAACGGCGGGGGCTGCCGCCGGCTTTGGGGCTGGGGCGGCGGGAGGAGTGAACTCCGCGGCCACGGAGTCGAACAGGGCTTGCAGATCATCGCTGTCGGCAGCATCTCCACCCGCCGGTGCGGCAGCCGGGGCTGGCGCCGGCGCAGGTTTCACCGCTGGCGTGGAGGCAATGCTGTCGAACAAGGCTTGGAGATCGTCCGAATCACCGGACTCATCGAATTTTGCTTTCTTCACCATCGTCGGGCTCCCTCGTGGATACGGCCAGCCCGATCAGGCCACGGCACTCTTGCCGAGCTTCTCGAAGATCTTCTCAAGCTTCTCGGCCAGCGTCGCCGCGGTGAAAGGCTTGACGATGTAGCCGCTTGCACCCGCCTGGGCGGCCGCAATGATGTTCTCCTTCTTTGCCTCGGCAGTGATCATCAGCACCGGCAGGTGCTTCAGGTGCGGGGTCTGGCGTATCGTCTGCAACAGTGTCAGCCCGTCCATGTTCGGCATGTTCCAATCGGTGACGACGAACTCGAACTGCGAGCTGTTGAGCTTCTGCAACGCAACCGCGCCGTCTTCAGCCTCCTCCACATTGGTGTAACCCAGTTCCTTCAGGAGGTTGCGGACAATACGCCGCATGGTTGAAAAGTCGTCGACGACGAGAAATCGCATTTTGGGGTCGGCCATCTTGATTCTCCGGTTTCCTCAGGCTGCCGCGGTCAGACCTGCCGTGCCTTCAGGAGCAGGGGGCGCAGGGTATCCGCAAGCACATCGGCGTCGAATTTTGCCACGTACGAATCCACTCCGACCCGTTTTCCCATGGCACGGTTGGCCTCGGAAGAGAGGGATGAGTGCATCACCACCGGAATCCCCTCGAAGCGCACATCGTTCTTGATGTTGCGGGTGAGCACGTAGCCATCCATCTCCGGCATCTCCGCATCCACCAGGATGAGATCGATCTCTTCGCCGACATGCCGCCCCATCTGCTGGGCGTGGCTGGCCATGCCTTCCAGCCGCGTCCAGGCTTCCAGGCCATTCTGTGCGTGCTTGTGGCGTACCCCCAGCTTGTCCAGCACTTCGGCGATCTTGCGCCGCGCGACTGCGGAGTCGTCGACGAAGAATACGTTCACCTCGTGACCATTCCCCAGCGGGGCGATGTTGCCGACCACCGCCTCGCCGAAGGTGTTGGCGAGGATGGTTTCGACGTCGAGGATGGACACCAGCTTGCCGTCGGCGAGCTCGGTGATGGCGGTGATAAAGCTGTGGACGTTGGAGGAGACGTTGTCCGGCGTGCGTACCTTGTCCCACTCCACCCGGATGATGCGGTCCACCTCGTCCACCAGGAAACCCAGCGTGCGCTTGCTGTACTCGGTGACCATCATCGAGCCGCCCAGCGGGTCGCTGGCCTCTCCCAAGCCGAGGATCTTGGCCAGCGAGAGCACCGGGATGACATTCCCGCGCAGCGAGATCAACCCTTCCACACCGGCCGGCATGTTGGGCGCCTTGGTAATGAAGGGCGTCTTCGATACCTCGCGCACCTTGAACACGTTGATGCCGAAAATTTCGCTGGTTCCCAGGGAGAACAGCAGGATCTCCATGCGGTTGGAACCGGCGAGCATGGTGCGGCCATCGACCGTATCCAGCAGGGCGGGATCCTTGCGATCCAGGTTGAGCATGAGCGTTACCTCGTTATTGTCAGGCGCCGTTTTCAGGCGTCTTCGGCACCGCCGCGGTTGAGCAGGCGGCGCAGGGTCACTGCCAGGCGTTGGGGTTCAAACTTCGGTACGTATTCGTCCACACCGACGGAGCGACCGAGTTGCTGGTTGGACATGCCGGAGAGGGAGGAATGCATGATCACCGGCACACCCTCGAAGCGCGGATCGGACTTGATCTGCTTGGTGAGGATGTAGCCATCCATCTCCGGCATCTCGACGTCGGTCAGGACCATGCTGACCAAGTCCTTGACCTTGCGGCCGGTAGTCTCGGCATGGGCGGCAACCTTCTTCAGCTCTTCCCAGGCCTGCCGGCCATTCACCGCACCGACGTACTTCACGCCTAGCGCATCCAGCGTCTGTGTGATCTGACGGCGGGCCACCGAGGAGTCGTCGGCAAAGAACACCGTGTGTTCGTTGCCACGGTCCATCGGCTCGATGTCCTTGAACATGAAGGCGTCGTCGTAGCGGGTGGTTTCGGACAGTACCTTCTCCACGTCCAGCATCATCACGAGCTTGTTGCCGGGGAGCTCGGTCACCGCGGTGACCAGGCCGCCCATGTTTGCAGTGAGCATGTCGGGCGGCACCCGCATCTGCGCCCAGTCCAGCCGCAGAATGGTATCCACCGCCTCCACCAGGAAACCCTGGGTGTGGCCGTTGTACTCGGTGACGATCATGATCTCTCGCGGCGAGTCGGCGCCGATGCCGACATACTTCGCGAGATCCACCACCGGCACCAGCACGCCACGCAAGCTCACCATGCCCTCCACCGAGGAAGGCATCTCGGGAGCGGCAGTGATGGTCGGCGTGCGCATCACCTCTCGGACCTTGAAGACGTTGATGCCGAAAGTCTCCCTCCGGCCGGTTCGGTTGTCCGTCCCGAGGGTGAACAGCAGAATTTCCAGTTTATTGGTACCCGCAAGGCGGGTACGGGCATCGATGTTCTTCAGCAGATCGGACATTTCACTCTCCGCATTGGGCGGCTTTTATCTCGCGACCCGCAAATTGCGAGCAGCTTGGGCAGTTTATCGACCGGCGCGGCGCGGACTTGAGAAATCCTTCGCGTCCCAGCTTCGGAGTCGCATTCTCGCACCTTAAATTGGGCATGGTCAGCCATCTCATGCACGGTAGCCGATGCGAAAACCGCCCCAGTGACGACCATTCACGTAAACAGGGGCGGAAATGTCGTGCATGATTTCGCCGGTATCCCGCCGGTAGGTCTGGATCAGGAACTGCAACTGGTGGGCACCGCACTGCTTGCCCACCGGATCGTCGAAGATGCGCTTCGAGCGGTTACCGACGAAGTCCTTGTCGTAATCGCCGGTCAATGGCTGCGAAAAACGCGCATTGTGCGTGGGTACATAGCCCTTCTGGTCGCAGCCGATGGCATAGACCACCTGCGGGCTCTCCTGTAACAAGGCTTCCTGCAGACGCGGGAAGAGACGATCCGTGAGGGCGTCGAAGCCGGTGTTGTATTTCTGCGGCCGGGTCGAAGGTATCGCCCGGTATTCCGGCTCGAACAAGGCCTGTTCGGTGACCTGCCCGGCGGCAAGCGCTTCCTCCAGGATTTTCCCCATCTCTTTCGCAGCCCGCACAGCCATGTCCGGCATGCGGCGATGAACCTGCATGGCCTGTTCGCCGGCCGCACCCAGTTTGAACACCTTGCTGATCTCATGGAGGTTCACCGCCAGGCTTTCCAACTCCCTGGCCTCGTCCAGCGTGCGCTCCGCCCCGCTCGAGTTGCGGTCGGCCATCTCGACGATATCGCGCACATGCTCGGCCACGCTGCTGGCTTCACGCCCCTGCTGGGCGATGGCAGTGGCGATCTCGTCTATCCGCTCCATGGTCTGCTGCGCACCGGCGTTGATGCGCTCCAGCGCTTCGGCCGCCTGGTGCGCCAGTTGGGCACCCGCTTCCGCCTGCTGGCTGCCGGAGCGGATGGAGGCGATGGCACTGCGGGTCTCCTCCTGTATGGCCCCTATCATGGCGGTGATCTCGCCGGTTGCTGCCGAGGTGCGCTCTGCCAGTTTGCGGACCTCGTCGGCAACGACCGCGAAGCCTCGCCCCTGTTCGCCGGCGCGGGCCGCCTCGATCGCGGCGTTGAGCGCAAGCAGATTGGTCTGATCGGCAATTTCGCGTATGACTTTGACGATGCCACTGATGGCCTCGGAGCGCTGGCCCAGCGCGTCGATCACATGGGCTGAGGCGTCCACCGACCGCGCAATGCTGGCGATCTCGGAGGATGCGTCGCCCACGATGCGCGCCCCTTCGCGCGACAACTCCCGTGCCTCCTGGGCGTTACCCGCCGTCTTGCCGGCGCTCTCGGCAACCGCGGTGACACCGGCGGTCATCTCCTGGATCGCCTGCCCCATGCTCTCCGAAGCCTGGCGCTGCGCGGAGGAACCCTCGGCGACGCTGCGCGCATGAGCCGACAGCGAGTCCGCGGCATCGGCCACCCGCTGGGCATCGAAGATCACCTTGCCGACGATGCCCTGGAAACTCTCGATAAGAAGATTGAAGCGGGTCGCGCAATCTCCGACCTCCCCGGCGGAGACTGGCGCCCGGCGGGAGAGGTCGCCATCGCGTTGCATGCTGCTCAAGGTGTCGGCGAATGCCGCCAGCGGCCTTCCCCAACGCCCCTTCGCCATCAGCCAGACCCCTGCGCCGGTCACCGCGCCAACCAGTATCTGGGCAATGACTGCCGTGACGTTCAGCGTGGCCGCCGTCGCCAGCACAGCCACACCCCCGAGGCAGGACAGAAGGCCCGCCAGAACAGCCATCCAGAGAAAACCCATAGCACCAGCCCCCTCACCACGGTCATCGCCGCGTTCTCGTTCAGCCACCCTCCCCGGTGGGATGCGGCTCCTCCCCTCCACCAGCGTCATATCGGCGCCGGCATCTTCTTCTTGAGCCGCCCTCGCCCATTCATCCTAGTCAATCTGTATGAAGAGGCGAGGCCAGGCGTTGCATCACATGGGTCGCAATCGCGTTCAATGGCAGCACCTCACGGGCTGCACCCAGCGCAACAGCCTCCCGCGGCATACCGTAGACCACGCAAGACCGCTGATCCTGCGCAATCGTCCACGCTCCGGCATGTTTCATCCGCAACAGCCCTTCTGCGCCATCCTTGCCCATGCCAGTAAGCAGGACGCCGATGGCAGCCGCTCCAACCTCGGCCGCGGCGGAACGGAACAGCACGTCCACCGAAGGACGGTGACGGTTCACCGGCTCGGATCTCGCCAACTCGCACACGTAGCCGCCGCCGTGGCGGGAAATGGAGAGGTGGGAATGGCCCGGCGCGAGATAGACGGTTCCGCCGTGCAGCCGCTCACCCTGCTCAGCTTCCTTCACATGCAAGGCACAGAGGTCGTCCAGGCGCTTGGCGAAGGACGGTGTGAACATCTCCGGCATGTGCTGCACCATCAGCACTGGCGGCATCTGTGCAGGCAGCCCCAGCAAGACCTCCTTGATCGCCTCGGTACCACCGGTGGAAGCGCCAATGAAGACGATGCGGCCCGGATAGGCCCCCGGGCGACCGGGTAGCGGGGGCCTGCCGGCCGGCAGGGCTGTAGCGGCTTCGGCACTGCGCGACGCAGCTTTGAGACGCTCCGCCAGCAAGCGGCCGTACTCCGCCAACTCAGCCTGCGAACGCGCAGCGGGACGCGCTACAGGAGATGGGCCCGACTCTCCCAGGGCGAGCACCGCAATGCCCCGCCCCGCCGCTGCCCGGGCCTGGGCTTTGCCGGGTGATCCCTCTCCCACCAGCAGTACATCCACCTGCCGGCGCTGTGCCTCGGCCGCCGTTATCGGCTCGGCTGCGCTACCGACCAGCCGCAGGCCCGGCTGCTTGCCGATCAGATCGGCGAGCTGCGCCCGGGCGATGGCTGAGCCCTCGCAGATGAAGACCCGAGTCGGCCTGCCTTCCATGGCGCTCAGCGCAGGGGCGTATCTGCGCGCTGATAGACGGTGCGCCCGCGCGAGCGGAACAGGTCCGCGGCGTGCATGAAGCTCTCCGAGTGGCCGGCGAACAACTGGCCGTCGGGGCGCAGCAGGGGCTGGAAGCGCTTGAGGATGCCGTACTGGGTGGGCTTGTCGAAATAGATCATCACGTTGCGGCAGAAAATGGCATCCAGCGGCCCCTGCACCGACCAGTTGGCCTCCAACAGGTTGATGCGGCGGAAAGTGATCAACCGGCGCAACTCCGGTCTCACCTTGACCACGCCCCCCTGATCGCCTGTACCGCGCAGGAAGAATTTCCGCAGCCGTTCCGGCGAGAGACGCTCAACCCGCTCCTGCCGGTAGGAGCCGGCCTCACCATGGGCCAGCACGGCAGTATCGATATCGGTCGCCAGGATCTGCACCGGCGGGTTCAGGCTATCGAAAGCCTCGCAGGCGGTGATGGCAAGGGAATAGGGCTCTTCGCCAGTGGAGGCCGCACAGCACCAGATCTTGATGGTCCGCTTCTCGGCCACCTTCTTGAGCTGCTCGGCCAGGATGTCGAAGTGATGCGCCTCGCGGAAGAAGGAGGTGAGATTGGTCGTCAGCGAGTTGACGAAGGTCTCCCACTCGCTGCGGTCGCGCTCCAGTCGGGTGAGGTACTGGGCGAAGGTGCGGTCACCACAGGCGCGCAGGCGGCGCGCCAGCCGGCTGTAGACCATGTCCTGCTTGGCCGGCGACAGGGCGATGCCGGCATGCTCGTGGATGAGCTTGCGCACCTTCTCGAAATCGGACGCGGTGAATTCGAACTCCCGGTCCCGACCCGCACCCAGTGCCGGTGGGAAGCCGGGCAGCGCGGGGCTCAATGGCTTGCGCACCGCGCTGCCGGAGGGACTGGCCGTGCTGCTGCCAGCCCCGGTGCCGGGAAGCGGTCGCGGCGGCTGGCGTGAGGAACCACCGGATGTGGTCATGCTGGGCACTCCCTGATAGGTTTTTCTTGCCGCATACCGTCGGTCCCGTGCCTGCGCAAATCCTGCCGTACCGGAGCACCCCGCCCGGGCGAGACACGGCGGATCGCAACACGAGCCCCGCACCACGCGGCCACTTCAAGATAGCCCCGAACCGCCCCTGATGCCGCAGGCAACAAGGCCTCTGGCAAGGTACTCAGCGCATGCCGCCCAGCGGCGGGTCCAGACGCGAAGTCTTCGCCCCGTTCATCGCCGGTGCCGCAGGCGGCACCTGCTGTTCGATGTTCTGACGCAGGGCGCCGCCATCGACCGGCGCCCCGCTATTGACCTCCACCTGGCCGCCTTCCGTGCGCAAGGACTCCTCGGTGCGCTTGTTCAACACGACGATACTGATGCGGCGGTTCATCGGATCCAGCAGATTGTCCTTGTTCAAGGGAATGGTGTCTGCCAGACCAACCACCCGGACCACCTTGCCCATTTCCAGGCCGCCCAGGATCAACTCCCGGCGCGCGGCATTGGCGCGGTTGGAGGAGAGCTCCCAGTTGGAAAAGCCGCGGTCGCCGCCCGCATATTGAGCAGAGTCGGTATGCCCAGACAGCGAGATGCGGTGATTGACGTCATTGAGCGCGCGGCCGATGTCACGCAGCAGATCGCGTGTATAGGGCCGGAGATCGGCGCTTGCGGTATTGAACATCGGCCGATTCTGCTCATCCACCAGTTGTATTCGCAGGCCTTCGGTGGTGATGTCCATCAGTATCTGGTTCTTGAACTGACGCAGAAGCGGATCTGCTTCGATGATGGCCTCGATACGGCCCTTGAGGTCCAGCAGGCGCACCCGCTCGCGGCGGGTCTCGGTTTCCTCGGCCGGCGTCTCGGCGCTAGGTGTCTCGCGCCCGCGCGCCGCGTCGAGATTGATGGTCCGGCGGCCTTCGAAGTCGCCGCGTTTCACCTGGCCCAGGGAGCGGGTAAGGTCTTCGCCCCCACCCTTGATGATGCTGGAGCTGTCGCCTGAACCCTCGCCCCCCTCCATGGCCAGCTTGAGCGGGTTCTGGAAGTAGTCGGCAATGCCGACCAGGTCGCCCTTTGCGGTGGAGCCGAGCAGCCACATCAGCAGGAAGAAGGCCATCATCGCCGTCACGAAGTCGGCGTAAGCGATCTTCCAGGCGCCACCGTGGTGGCCACCGCCGCCCTTCTTGATGCGTTTGACGACAATAGGCTGCTGGGTATCGTCGCTCATGCATCACCCCGCACGGGTGCGCTGCTGGAACGCAAAGGGCTCAAAAAACGAATCGCCATTGCCTGAGGCCTCAACCCTTGCGGTTCTTGAGTTCCTGCTCCAGTTCGGTGAAACCCGGCCGCTCGGTGGAATACAACACCTTGCGCCCGAACTCGATCGCCACCTGCGGCGCGTAGCCATTCATGCTGGCCAGCAACACCACCTTCATGCACTGGTAGATCTTGCCGCCCTCTTCCACCTTCTGCTCGAGTTGGCTGGCGATAGGGGCGACGAAGCCATAGGAAAGCAGGATGCCGAGGAAAGTACCGACGAGTGCGCCACCGATCATTTTCCCCAGCACCGCGGGCGGCTCGCCCACCGAGCCCATCACGTTCACCACCCCCATGACCGCCACGACGATACCGAAGGCGGGCAACCCGTCAGCCATCTTGGACACGGTATGAGGCGCCAGGTGCGCCTCCTGGTGGTGAGTCTCGATCTCCATGTCCATCAGGTTCTCGATCTCGAAGGCGTTGAGGTTGCCCCCCACCATCATGCGCAGGTAATCGGTGAGGAACTCGACCACGTGGTGATCGGACGTGACGCTGGGGTACTTGGAGAAAATCGGGCTGGAATCCGGGTTCTCGATGTCGTTTTCAATCGACATCAGGCCTTCCTTGCGAACCTTGGCCAGCAGTTCGTAGAGCATGGACAACAGGTCTACATATAGAGCCTTGTTATAGGGCGAACCTTTGACCGCGCCCCCCAGCGAACCCAGCGTCGCCTTGATCGTCTTTCCGCTGTTGCCGGAGACGAAGCCGCCGATCATCAAACCGATGATGGCAAGGTACTCCATCGGCACCCACAACGCCCCCAGGCTGCCGTGCACAGCATAGGTGCCGACCGACGCGGCAAGGATGATGACGTAGCCAATGATGAGAAACACCGCGAACTCCAGGAAAACGCCGCGAAAGAGTGGGCACTGCGTCGCATTGTATCGGTCTGGATGACAGAAACTTGAAGCAATCCGACAAAAGAAAACGGGCTGCCCGCTACGTTCGGACAGCCCGTGTGGAGAATCTCACGCCGGCCCCTGTCGCCAGCATCGGCGCTTCAGACCGAAGCAGCCTTTACCCTGGTCTTGCGGGTCGGCACCGCACGCTTGCTCTTGCCGGCACGCGACGGCATGTTGCACAAGCCGCAGACGAAGTTGGCAGTGGGGTCGTAGGCGTGCGCCACGTAATGACCGCCACAGCAAGTGCACGGCGCCATCTGCAGCAGGTCGGCATCGAAGAAGCGCACCAGCGTCCACGCGCGGGTTAGGCTCAGCGCCGGCTCCATCTGTTCCGCCTCGATATGGTCGAGGTAGAGATGGTAGGACTTGATGATCGCGTCCAGACCCTTCAGGCCTGTCCCTTCCGTGAAATAACGGTGGAATCCCATGAACAGCGACGAGTGCACATTCGGCTGCCAAGTCATGAACCAATCGGTGGAAAACGGCAGCATGCCCTTGGGGGGCGAAACACCGCGCACTTCCTTGTAGATCTTCAGCAGTTTCTCGCGGCTGAGGCGGGTTTCCACCTCCAGCATCTGCATGCGCGCGCCGAGTTGGACCATTTCCACCGCGCGGCGGATGTCTTCGGCCTCGTCGATGATGCGCTTGTTCTTCATTGCTCTCTCCTAGGCCGTCTCGCCCAGCGTCTTGCGGGCGGCAATGATGGCCGCATGCAGGCTGGAGGTGGCCGGATCCCGCCCCTCGCCCGCCATCAGACGAAGCAACTGGGCATCGTCGAAGCGGAAGCTGGGCATCAACATCTGGCTGTTAGCCATCCGCACCAGCTTGGCAGCGGACAGGCTTTCGATCAGGTCGGCGACCTCCTTGGTCACACCCAACCGGAACATCGCAGTCTCCCTGTCGCTGCGCAGCATCTGTTGCGCCAGCATCAGGTAGGCAAGATTCAATTCGCGTATTTCGGCCTGAAAATCGGGGCGCTCCATCGTTTCCTGCTCCCTTTCAGGTAGAAGTGTTCCGAACTTAAAGTAAATTGTGAGCAATCGCAAGCACGGAGCAAGGAAAAGCCCGCCTGCCTGTGTGGTCGAAAAACAACAGATCGACCTGCTTAGTCCGCGACACCCTGGAGCAGGAAGGGGAATACCTCTGGCGGCACCGGCCTGCCATAGCGGAAACCCTGGAAGCTATCGCAACGCTCATCCCGCAGCATCACCTCCTGTTCGCGCGTCTCGACGCCCTCCGCGACAGTGGCGAGATGCAGGCTGCGGGCCAGCACGATGATGGCGCGCACGATGGCCGCATCTTCCTCGTCATGGCTCACGTCGCGAATGAAGGACTTGTCGATCTTGATGACGTCTATGGGCAGGCGCTTGAGGTAGGAAAGCGAGGAATAGCCGGTACCGAAGTCGTCCACCGCCACCTGCACCCCCATGTTCTTCAGGGCGCGCAGCATGCCGGCCGCGGACTCGACATCGCTCATCAGCGAGCTCTCGGTAATCTCCAGCGTCAGGCAGGCCGGCGGAAACCCGCTGGCGTTCAGGGCCTCGCTGACCGTTTCGAGCAGGCGCGGCTGGCCGAACTGGACCGCCGACACGTTCACCGATACCCGGAAAGCGGCATGGCCGGCGGCATGCCATGCCTTGCCCTGCCGGCAGGCCTCGAACAGCACCTGACTGCCGATTTCGGTGATCAGGCCGGTTTCGTCGGCGAGCGGAATGAAGCGGTCGGGCGTCAGCAGGCCTTGCTGCGGATGCTGCCAGCGCACCAGCGCCTCGGCGCCCACCACCGCACCATCAGAGGCGCGCACCAGCGGTTGGTAGAAGAGGCGCAGTTCGTTTCTCACCAGCGCATGGCGCAGGTCCGCCTCCAACGCGAGGCGTTCCACCGAGGCGGTATTCATCGCCCGGTCGAAGAAACGCAGCCCCTTGCCGCCCTTGCGCTTGGTCTGCGCTACCGCGGTCTCCGCGTTCATCAGCAGGGTGTAAACCGAATCCCCATCACGCGGCACCATCGCGATGCCGATACTGGCTGTCAGGAACAACTCCACCTTGTCTTTCAGGAAGGGCTGTTCAAAGGCGCTCAGCACCCAGCGGGCGGTCACCTCTATCTGCGCCGGATCGCCGACACCCGGCAGGAAGACGCCGAACTTGTCGCCGCCCAGCCGCGCCAGCGTCACCTCTGGCGCCAACCCCTGCGCGAGGCGCTCTCCCACCTGACGCAGGATGGCACTACCGACCTCGTAGCCGAAGCTGGCATTGATGCGCATGAAGCGGTCGACATCGACGACGAACACCGCCCCCACCGGCGCCCGCCCGCGCTGGCGGCAGTCGCCCAGCCAGTCGGTGACCTTGCTGCAGAACAGGTGATGGTTGGGCAACGCCGAAAGCCCGTCGAAATTCACCAGCTCGCGGATGCGGCTGTCGGCGGTGCGCACCGCGCGGCGGGCACTCACGCCACGCAGCTCGCGCTCTATCACCGGCACCAGGCGCTCGTAGTCGCCCTTGGCGATGAAGTCGTCCACGCCCTCGTACATTGCCGATACCGCCTGGCGGTCGGAGATCTGTCCGGAGTGGATGATGAAGGGCACGTCCTGGCCGCTGCGCTTAAGCACTTCGAGCGCGGCCAGGGAGTCGAAGCCGGGCATGTCGTGGTCGGCGAGGATCACGTCCCAGCTGTCTGCAGCCAGCGCCGCGGCCATGTCGAGCTCGCAGTCCACCCGGCGGTAGTCGATCCTTACCCCGCGCCGCCCCAGTTCGGCGCGAACAAGGAAGGCATCGTCATCAGAATCGTCCACGATCAGGACCCGTACCGGCCCCTCCTGACGCAGCAGGCGCTCATCCATGCGGTCCATCAGTCTTCCCTGTTTCGTCATTGCATTGGCCAGCTGTCACACCGCCAAGCCGGCCGTGCCGGCAGAAGACTCATCGGAACCCGCGCCCTGCATCGACGCCACCAGATTCCGTCCCCGCTGTTTCGCCTTGTAGGCGCCCTGGTCTGCGCGTTTGATCAGGGCGTCTACATCCTCCATCGATGCATCGCGCACCGCGACGCCGACACTGATGGTCAGCTTCAGACGCGGGCCGCCAGTTTCCACCACCAGCGCCTCCACGGCCTCGCGCAGGCGCTCGCCGCATGTCATCGCGGCGTCCAATTCTGTGTCCGGGCAGATGACGATGAACTCGTCCCCGCCGGTACGGCAGATCACGTCCTGCCCGCGCAACGCCACCCTCAGCGCATCCGCTGCCTGGCGCAGCACCATGTCGCCGACGTCGTGGCCGTGGCTGTCGTTGATCTGCTTGAAACCGTCGAGGTCTATCAACATGCAGGAGAGCGGCCTGCGGTTGCGGGTGGATGCGATCCACTCCTGCTGGATGCGCTCGATCGCATAGCGCCGGTTGGGGAACCCAGTAAGCGCGTCGGTCAGCGCGGCCTCCTGCAGGCGGCGGTTGGTGATCGCCAGCTCAGCAGCGAAATGGCGGATTTCCTCCCGGTCGCGCTCCAGCTCCTGTTGCAGGCGTACCACCCGCTGGCCGGCGCGCAGCCGCGCGCCCAGCACCCTCGGGCTCACCGGCTTGACGACGAAATCGTCCGCCCCGGCTTCGAAGGCCTCGACCAGCCGTTGGTCATCCTCCACCTGCGTGAGCAGGAGCACATAGATGCCCCGCCCCATCTTCGTGGCACGCAGCGCGCGCACCAGCTCGAGTCCATCCATTTCCGGCATGGCCCAATCCAGCACCATCATGTGCGGCTGGACTTCCAGCGCCAGCTCCATGCCCTCGCGCCCGTTGCCGGCCTCGACCACCAGATGGCCGGCTGCCTCCAGCAGTCCACGCAGTTCGCGGCGGACCGCCGGCTCGGCATCCACCACCATGACCCGCATGCCGCTTTCGACCGAAGGCGCCGCTACCGGCTGCACCGGGGAAAGCGGCTCAGCACGCGGCAGCGCGGCGGTCCCTTTCTGCACCAGGCTGCCGAAAGCCGGCGGCGCCACCGACTCCAGCTGCAGCAGCTTGCTCCACTCCAGCCATTCCCGGCCGATGCGCTCGCAGGCAGCCGCAAAATCGTCGCGGTCCAGGCCCAGCCGGGTCGCCAGCTTCAGCACCGGCGGCATCAAGGCCGCCTGCTCCACCTCGGAAGCCAGGCAGATCTCCGTCAGCGCCCGCGAAAGCACCAGGGATTGCAGCAACCCCTCCTCCCGCCCGCCAGCGGAAAAGCCCGCCCGCTCTGCCTGCTCGAAGTAGAGCACCGGCTCGGTGAACACGACCGGCAGTCCCCAGTCCGCCAGCATGGCGGCGCTCAACTCATTGTGGGTGAGGGCGAAGGACTGCTGCTCCAGATCGCTGAGCCGCAATTCCGGGAAGCGCTGGGACTCCAGCAGCAGGCGGCCGTAATCGCTAGGGTAAAGCGTGGCCAGCGCCAGCTCGCCCACCCTGGCGAGCAAGCCCAGGCTGAAGGCCTCGTCCGCCGCAATCACCCGCAAGCGCTGGGCAATGACCTGCATGGACAAGGCCATCAGCAGGGACGATGACCAGAAGCGCCCGTAGTCGAAACCTACGCAGCCGCCTTTGCGATAGCTGGACAGCAGCGAGAAACCTAGCGCCATCGTCCTCACTGCCGGCAGCCCCAGCACCATCAGCGCTTCCTGCACCGAGACCACGGCGCGGCGATGGAAGGAGACCACGCCGTTGGCAGCCTTGATCAAGCGGCCAACGAAAGCCGGGTCGCTCTTGATCACCCGCGCCAGTTCTGCCATTGACACCTCTTCCGCCTGAGTAAGGCGGATGATCGCCAAAGCAACGCCCCGCGGCGAGGGCAGATCGCCGGTCGCCTTCAGTTGCTCGAACCGATTCATGTCGATCGGAGGCGGCATGGATTCCTTTATTGCGCGATTTTCTTGATGACTGTTGGGATTCTATCCAGGCTCTAACAGGGGCCACCGCAGTCGCCGCGGCACTTTACCTTGGCAATATGCGGCCCGTCGAGCCGTGTCAGCCGCAAGCTGCCCGAGAGTGCGGTTCGCGCCCCGGGCAGGGCACCGACAAAGCGCATACCGTAGGCCGAAAGGCACGGGACGGGGGAGACTGCCGCGCACCGCGCCGGCTTGCGCAGCCTGGCCTGCACAGACGCGGGCCCCGTGTTCCGGCTAAAATCCTCGCTTACTCCACGCAAGCAGCCCGACGATGAAGTTCTGTTCCACCTGCGGCGCCACCGTCGAATTCCGTATTCCCCCGGGCGACTCTCTTCCGCGCCACGTCTGCGGCAGTTGCGGCGACATTCACTACCAGAACCCGAAGATCGTCGTCGGCGCCCTGCCCGAATGGGAAGACCGCATCCTGCTCTGCCGCCGGGCGATAGAACCGCGGCTGGGCAAGTGGACCCTGCCGGCCGGATTCATGGAGAACGCCGAAAGCACCGCCCAGGGCGCCGTACGGGAAACGCTGGAGGAAGCCTGTGCGCGCATCGAGGTTGGCGACATCTATACCTTGATCGACGTGCCGCACATCAACCAGGTGCACATCATCTACCGCGCACGCCTGCTGGACCTGGATTTCCGCCCTGGCGAGGAATCCCTGGAAGTGGCGCTGTTCCAGGAAGCCGACATCCCCTGGAACGAGATCGCCTTCCGCACCATCGCGATGACGATGCGCCATTATTTCGACGACCGGCGCAGCGGGCGCTGGAGCTTCCATACCGGCATCGTGACGCCGGACATGCCCCTGCCCTGACCCTCGCAGCCCCCTCCCCGCCTCTGCCCCACCGATGAACCCGGGCCGCCCGGCCAGCGCCATCCGCCACTGCTGAATGGCGGCACTTGCGCGCGCCGGTAAAAGTCTGTTCTGATTGACGAACGCGTGCCGCAGCACGAAGAACAGGGCCCAGGGCGCGCACCACCGTGATGGAGGAAGCGTGCTGATCGAAAGCTCGATGACGCTCATGGAACCCGAGGTGCCAAGCCGGCATGAGGACGGGCACCATCCGTGGATACTCTCGCTGGACGCCAACGGCACCCCGCACCGCTGGATCTCCTGGCAGGCCGCCTGCCACTACCATGCCCGCGGCATGGTCGCCTGGAGCCTGGGCGAACGCGAATTCCACTTTCTCGGCGGCATCTCCCGCGCGACCGGCGAGCGCTCCGAGATCACAACCCAGAGCATCATCGCCATCAAGGGCCGCCTGCTGCGCCCCGGCGCCCTGACCCAGGTGCCGCCGTTGAACAACCGCGAACTCTTTCGCCGCGACCGCCATCTCTGCGCATATTGCGGCCATCGGCTGCCGGGCAGCCAGCTCACCCGCGACCATGTGGCGCCGGTCTCCCAGGGCGGGCGGGACATCTGGATGAACGTGGTCACCGCCTGCCGCCCCTGCAACCAGCGCAAGAGCGGGCGCACGCCGGAGCAAGCGCGCATGGCGCTGCTGTACGCGCCCTATGTACCGAACAAGGCGGAGTACCTGATCCTCTGCAACCGCAGCATCCTGGCGGACCAGATGGACTTCCTCACTCGCCACATTCCGCGCCAGAGCCGCCTGCGCCTGCCCTGAACGAAGGCATCGGCGGCGGGCTCAGCGCGCTGGCGCCAGCCCCAGCATGGCAGCGATGTCGGCCTCGCCGCTGGCCGCGCGGAAACCGCTCTCCAGCCTGGCCTCCAGATGGTTCAGATGGGCGTCCATCAGGGTCACCGCCCGCTCCGCATCGCCCACCGCAATCGCCTCCACGATGGCGGAATGCTCGTCCAGCGCGCACGACGCGGTATCGCTGCCCTTGTAGGACAGCACCACCAGCGGCGTACGCGCCACCAACTCTTCCAGGAAATTGCCCAGCACCGAGTTGCCGGCCAGGCGCGCCAGCAGACGGTGGAATTCGACCGACAGCCTCAGCCCGGCGCGCAGGTCGCCGCTGCGGTAGGCAGCCTGTTCGCGCTCAACCAGTGCCTGCATCTCCGCCAGGCCGGCCGGCGTCGCCACCGCGGTCAGCGTGCGCACCAGCGCGGCCTCGATGACGCGACGCGCGGCGAAGATGTCGCGCGCCTCCGCCACCGTCGGTGTTGCCACGAACACGCCGCGATTGGGCCGGTGCTCCACCAGCCGGGCGCTTTCCAGACGCGCCAGCACCGCCCGCACCAGCGCACGATTCACCTTGAAGGCATCCGCCAGCGCCTGCTCCTTCAGTTGCATGCCCGGCGGCAAACGCTGGTCCAGCACCGCGTTGCGCAAGGTGTCGAACATCCGCTCCGCCTCCTGGCCGCCGGCACGCGGCGTCCTGCCGAGGACCAGGGCCTCGACGCCGGCGTCTTGGGGCGGAGATTTCAGGGACGAGGGGGCCAATTCGGCATGCTCGAAGAAAGATGGCGGAGTGTGTAAGTCGGGCCTGGGCATTGTCAACAATTCGGCAGGCGCTTGATTGGATTCGGCACCGCCCTGCCAGACTTCGGCCCTAGCCTTGCTCTCCATTGGTGCATAACAGCCTCGAAGCGCACCAATATGGCGTATAAATCATTTGAAATATCAAGCAATTGTCCCGATCTAGATTGTTGACAATATTGTCCGCCACGGCCAAATTGAAAGGCATCCAAGCGCCTTTCTCTTCTCATGCCCCCGCCTACCGCCAGCCCCGCAGCATGCCGCCGCATTCCGATCCGGAGCCATCCGCGATGAGCCAGACCATCCGCTTCCTGCTCGACGGCCGCGAGATCCAGGTCGGCGGCCTCGCGCCGACCACCACGCTGCTGGACTGGCTGCGCGAACATGCCGGCCGCAGCGGCACCAAGGAAGGCTGCGCCGAGGGCGACTGCGGCGCCTGTACGGTGGTGCTGGCCGAGGCGCATGAGGGCCGGCTGCGCTGGCAGGCGGTCAACGCCTGCATCCGCTTCCTGCCGACGGTGCATGGCAAGGCGCTGTTCACCGTGGAGAGCCTGCGCGCGGCGGACGGCACGCTGCATCCCGCCCAGCGCGCCATGGTGGAGTGCCACGGTTCCCAGTGCGGCTTCTGCACGCCGGGCTTCGTCATGTCCCTGTTCGGCCTCTACCAGACGCAGCCCAAGCCGGACGACACCGCCCTGGCCGACGCCCTTTCCGGCAACCTCTGCCGCTGCACCGGCTACCGCCCCATCCTGGACGCAGGCCGGCAGATGTATGCGCTGCCGGCGCCGCACTCCGCCCAGCTGCCGCCGCCAGCCTGGCGCAACGACCCGGCGGCGGAAGCCGCCCTGCTTACCCGCCTCGCCGCGCTGGACGATGGCGAAGCGCTACGGATTGACCACCCGGCCGGCCGCTATCTGGCGCCGCGCAGCGCCACCGACTTCGCCCGCCAATATGCGGAGGCGCCGCAGGCCACGATACTCGCCGGCGGCACCGACGTCGGCCTGTGGGTGACCAAGCAGCTGAAGCCGCTGCCGCTGCTGCTGCACACCGGCGCGGTGCGGGAATTCGCCCACGCTGGCGAGTACCGGGATGCGCGCGGCAACTGGCTGGAGATCGGCGCCGCCGTCAGCCTGGAAACCGCCTTCGCCGCCCTGCTGCGCGAGTATCCGGAGGCCACCGAGCTGTACCGCCGCTTCGCCTCGCGGCCCATCCGCAACAGCGGCACCCTGTGCGGCAACGTCGCCAACGGCAGCCCCATCGGCGACTCAATGCCGGCGCTGATCGCCCTCGGCGCCGAGGTGGTGCTGCGCCGGGATCAACAGGTACGCAGCCTGCCGTTGGAAGCGCTCTACCTCGACTACCGCAAGAAAGATCTGGCCGCCGGCGAGTTCGTGCAGGCAGTGCGCATCCCGTGCCGGCCGGCGCAGGCCGGCTTCGTCTTCCGCGCCTGGAAGGTGGCCAAGCGCCAGGACCAGGACATCTCCGCGGTATTCGCCGGCTTCGCCCTGCGGCTGGAGGACGGCATCGTAGTCGACGCCCGGCTGGCCTACGGCGGCATGGCGGGCATTCCCAAGCGCGCCGCCGGCGCCGAAGCCGCGCTGCGCGGCCGGCCGCTGGATGAAGCCGCAGTGGCCGACGCCCGTGCCGCGCTGGCGAAGGACTTCCAGCCCCTGTCCGACATGCGCGCCAGCGCCGGCTACCGCCTGCAGGTCGCCCAGAACCTGCTGACCCGGCTGCAGCTCGAACTGCAAGGCCAGTTCCCCACCCGCATCCACGATGAGGAGAGCCGCCGTGCAGCCGTCTGAAGCGGTGGATCTCGCCATTCCCGCAGACCATGTCGCCGCGCCGGCGGTGCAAGGCGCGGTGGGCAGCGGCCTCGCCCATGAATCCGCGGTGCTGCACGTCACCGGCGGCGCCACCTACATCGACGACCAGCCCGAACTACGCGGCACCCTGCATGCGGCCATCGGCCTCGCCAGTGCCGCCCACGCCCGCATCCGCCGCATCGACCTCGCCGCGGTGCGCGCCGCGCCTGGCGTGGTCGCGGTGCTGGACGCCGCCAGCGTGCCGGGGCTGAACGATTTCGGCCCGGTGGTGCATGACGACCCCATCTTCGCCAGCGACGAAGTCCAGTTCCATGGCCAGGCCCTGTTCGCGGTGCTGGCGGAGGACATGCGCGCCGCCCGCCGCGCCGCCCGCCTCGCCCAAGTGGAATACGAGCCGCTGCCAGCCCTGCTGGACGTGGACCAGGCGCTGACCGCTGGTAGCCGCGTACTGCCGGACGCCCACTTGCGCCGCGGCGAACCGGACGCCGCCCTCGCCACCGCGCCGCACCGGCTGGCCGGCAGCGTGCGCCACGGCGGGCAAGACCACTTCTACCTGGAAACCCATATCGCCTACGCCATTCCGCAGGAGGACGGCACCACCCGCGTGCATTCCTCCAGCCAGCATCCGGGCGAAGTGCAGCTGCAGGTCGCCCATGCGCTGGGCGTGGATGCCAAGGACGTGGTGGTGGAATGCCGGCGCATGGGCGGCGGCTTCGGTGGCAAGGAGAGCCAGCCGGGGCAGATCGCTGCCATCGCCGCCATCGGCGCCCGCCTCACCGGCCGGCCGGTGAAGCTGCGGCTGGACCGCGACGACGACATGGTGCTCACCGGCAAGCGCCACGATTTCCGCATCGACTGGGAAGCCGGCTTCGACGACGACGGCCGCTTGCTCGCGGTGCGCTTCATGCAGGCCACCCGCGCCGGCTACTCCGCCGACCTCACCGGCGCCATCGCCGACCGCGCCATGTTCCATGCCGACAATGCCTACTACCTGGAGCATGTCGACATCCTTTCCCACCGCTGCAAGACCCACACCGTCTCCAACACCGCCTTCCGCGGCTTCGGCGGCCCGCAGGGCCTGTTCGGCATCGAGGAAGTCATCGACGCGGTCGCCCGCCACCTGGATCTCGACCCGCTCGCGGTGCGCAAGCGCAACTACTACGGCATCGGCGAGCGTGACCTCACGCCCTACGGCCAGAAGGTCGAGGACAACGTGATCGCAGAACTGACCGCCGAACTGGAAGCGGACTGCGACTACGCCGCCCGCCGCGCCGCGCTGCGCGCCTGGAATGCCGCCAGCCCGGTGATCAAGCGCGGCATCGCGCTCACGCCGGTGAAATTCGGCATCTCCTTCACCGCCACCCACCTCAACCAGGCCGGCGCCCTGCTCCACGTCTATACCGACGGCACCGTGCTGCTCAACCACGGCGGCACCGAGATGGGCCAGGGCCTGTTCACCAAGGTGGCGCAAGTGGTGGCGGAGGAATTGCAGATCGACGTCTCCCGCATCCGCGTCACCGCCTCCGACACCTCCAAGGTGCCCAACGCCTCCGCCACCGCCGCCTCCAGCGGCGCCGACCTCAACGGCAAGGCGGCGCAGCAGGCGGCGCGCAAGATCAAGGCGCGGCTCACCGAGTTCGCCGCCGCCCATTACGGCGTGCGCGAGGATCAGGTGGTGTTCCGCGCCAACCGGGTACATATCGGCGACAGTAGTAACGGCGACAGCGCCGCCGGGGAAACCGGCGCCCCGCTCAGCCTCTCCTTCGCCGAACTCGCCAAGCAAGCCTGGATGGGGCGCGTCTCCCTGTCCGCCACCGGCTACTACCGCACGCCCAAGATCGCCTACAACCGCGAAACCCTGTCCGGCCGGCCCTTCTACTACTACGCCTACGGCGTCGCCTGCTCCGAGGTCACCATCGACACCCTCACCGGCGAATCCAGGGTGCTGCGCACCGACATCCTCCACGACGTCGGCCGCTCGCTGAACCCGGCGATAGACCTCGGCCAGGTGGAAGGCGGCTTCATCCAGGGCATGGGCTGGCTGACCAGCGAAGAGCTGTGCTGGAGCGCCGACGGCCGCCTCACCACCCACGCGCCCTCCACCTACAAGATCCCGGCGGTGTCGGACGTGCCGGAGATTTTCAACGTGCGCCTGTGGGAACGCGGCATCAACGCCGAGGACTCCATCTTCCGCTCCAAGGCGGTGGGCGAGCCACCCTTCATGCTGGCGCTGTCGGTGTGGCATGCGATCAAGGACGCGGTCGCCGCCGCCGCGGACTATCGCGTCGCCCCGCAGCTGAACGCCCCGGCCACGCCGGAGGAAATCCTGCGCAGCCTCACCGAGGCGCGGCAACGTGAAGCGGAGCAGCGTGCGGGGGCCGCGGCATGAACAACCGCCTGCTGCTCGCCGAACTCCAGGCCCGCCTGCGCGCCGGTGAAAACGTGGTGTGGCTGGGCGTCGCCCGCTGCCAGGGCTCCACCCCGCGCGAGCCGGGCGCCCACATGCTGGTCGGCCGCGACTTCGCCCTCGGCACCATAGGCGGCGGCCACCTGGAGCTGCGGGCGCTGGAGATCGCCCGCGCGCAGCTCGCCGCCCCACCGCAGCCGCCACGGCTGGAGCGCTTTCCGCTCGGCGCCCGCGTCGGCCAGTGCTGCGGCGGCGTGGTCTGGCTCAGCTTCGAGACGGTGACGCCGGCCGATCTCGGCTGGGTCGCCGAAGCCAACGCCCTGGCCGCCGCCGACATCCCCTGGCTGCGCCTGAGCGCGCTGGACCGCCACCGGGTGGAAGTCCTGCCCGCCAGCGCCGCCGACCAGCGCGCCGACCTCCAGCCGCTGCTCCAGGCTCTGCCCCAACAGTCTGGCGACCAGGCGCTGCTGGCCGACCTCGCCCCGGCGCTGCTGCTGGAGCGCCTCCAGCCGCCGGAGCTGCACCTCGCCCTGTTCGGCGCCGGCCATGTCGGCCGTGCGCTGGTGCAAGTGCTGGCGCCGCTGCCGCTGCAAGTGAGCTGGATCGATCCGCGCGAGGACGAATTCCTGCCGGTGCTGCCGGCCAACACCCGCCGCCTCCTCAGCGACGACCCGCTGGCCGAAGTCGCCGCCCTGCCGGAAGACAGCGCGGTGCTGATCATGACCCACAGCCACGCGCTGGACCTGGAGCTGGTGCGCGCCTGGCTCGCGCGCGGCGACTTCCGCTTCCTCGGCCTCATCGGCTCGGCCGCCAAGCGCGCCCGCTTCGAAGCCCGGCTGCGTGCCCGCGGCAGCAGCGAGGCCCAGCTCGCCCGCCTGGTCTGCCCGGTGGGCGCGCCCGGCGTCGGCGGCAAGGAGCCGGAGGTAATCGCCATCGCCGTCGCCGCCCAGCTGCTGGCCCTGCGCCGCCAGGCCAGCAGCGCCGCCCACAAGACCCGCCGGGTCGCCTAGACTTGTCGCCCGCGGACGCCGGCCGCCGCAGTCTTGCCGCCCGGTCGCGCCCGCCCGTTTTCTTCTCGGCCCTCCGGAGCACAACAATCCATGACGACTAGCAGCCCGCCGCCCACCGCCCGGCTGGCCCTGCACGGCATCCGCAAGGTCTATCCCGGCGTGGTCGCCAACGACGGCATAGACCTCAGCGTCTCCCCCGGCGAAATCCATGCGGTGCTGGGCGAGAACGGCGCCGGCAAATCGACGCTGATGAAGATCATCTACGGCGTCACCCGCCCCAGCGCGGGCGAAATCCACTGGGAAGGCCAGCCGGTGACGGTGCGCGACCCCGCCCATGCGCGCGAGCTGGGCATCGGCATGGTGTTCCAGCATTTCTCCCTGTTCGAGACGCTGACGGTGGCGGAGAACGTCGCCCTCGCCCTGCCCGGCCGGCCGGACCTGCGCGAGCTCTCCCGCCGCATCGAGGAAGTCTCGGCCCGCTACGGCCTGCCGGTGGACCCGCGGCGCACGGTGCATGCGCTGTCGGTGGGCGAGCGCCAGCGGGTGGAGATCGTGCGCTGCCTGCTGCAGCAGCCACGCCTGCTGATCATGGACGAACCCACCTCGGTGCTGACGCCGCAAGCGGTGGAGAAGCTGTTCGAGACCCTGCGCCGCCTCGCCGCCGAGGGCTGTTCCATCCTCTACATCAGCCACAAGCTGGACGAAATCCGCGCCCTCTGCCACAGCGCCACCGTGCTGCGCGGCGGCCGCGTCAGCGGCCACTGCCGGCCGGCGGAGGAAACCCCGGCCTCGATGGCGCGGATGATGATAGGCAAGGACCTGCCCCACTGCGAACACAGTCCCGCCCAGGGCGACGGCGAAGTTCGCCTGCGCCTGGCCGGCCTCTCCCGCGCCAGCGACGACCCCTACGGCGTGGACCTGCGCGACCTCCACCTGGAGGTGCGCGCCGGCGAGATCGTCGGCATCGCCGGCGTCTCCGGCAACGGCCAGCAGGAACTGCTGCGCGCCATCTCCGGCGAGGAGCGGCTGGCGGAGAAGCATCCGGTGCAGATCTGCGGCACCGAGGCCGGTCGCCTGTCCGCCGGCGCGCGCCGCCGGCTGGGCCTGTGCTTCGTGCCGGAGGAGCGCCTGGGCCGCGGCGCGGTGCCGGCGCTGCCGCTGGTGGACAACGGCCTGCTCACCGCCGCCCGCAGCCAGGGCCTGGTGCGCGCCGGCTTCCTCGCCCGCGGCAAGGCGCGCGCCTTCGCCGAGCGCTGCATCGCCGCCTTCGACGTGCGCGGCGGCGGCGCGGACACGGCTGCGCAGTCGCTGTCCGGCGGCAATCTGCAGAAATTCATCATGGGCCGGGAGATCCTGCAGGCGCCGAAGCTGCTGGTGGCGGCCCAGCCCACCTGGGGCGTGGACGTGGGCGCCGCCGCCTTCATCCGCCAGGCCATCATCGACCTGCGCAACCGCGGCTGCGCGGTGCTGGTGATTTCCGAGGAGCTGGACGAGTTGTTCGAGATCTGCGACCGCATCGCCGTCATCGCCCAGGGCCGGCTGTCGCCGCCGCGCGACATTGGCGAGGCCAGCATGGAAGAGATAGGCCTGTGGATGAGCGGGCTGTGGCCGGGCGCCGGAGCCGCTGCGGAGGCCGCTCATGCTTAGGCTGGAAGCCCGCCCGCAGGCCTCGCGCCTGATGACCTGGCTGTCGCCGCTGCTGGCGACGGTGCTCACCCTGGTGGCCGGCGGCGTACTCTTCGCCGTGCTCGGCAGGGACCCGGTGGAAGGGCTGCGGCTCTTCCTCATCGCCCCGCTGAAGGATCTCTACGGCCTCTCGGAGCTGTTGCTCAAGGCCACGCCGCTGATGCTGTGCGCCACCGGGCTGGCCATCGGCTTCCGCGCCAACATCTGGAACATCGGCGCAGAAGGCCAGTTCATGCTGGGCGCGGTCGGCGCCACCGGCGTCGCCCTGTGGGCGGGGGAAAGCGAGAGCGCGCTGGTGCTGCCCGGCATGCTGCTGGGCGGCGCGCTGGCCGGCGCGGCCTGGGCGGCCATCCCGGCCTGGCTCAAGACCCGCTTCAACGCCAACGAGATCCTTGTGTCGCTGATGCTGGTGTATGTCGCCCAGCTGCTGGTCTCCTGGCTGGTGTTCGGGCCGTGGAAAGACCCGCAGGGCTTCAACTTCCCGCAGACGGTAATGTTCGCCGACGCCGCCCTGCTGCCGGTGCTGGTGGACGGCACCCGGCTGCACCTGGGCCTGCTGTTCGCGCTGGCGGCGCTGGCGGCCGCCTATGTGTTCATGTACCGCAGCCACGCCGGCTTCCGCATGCGGGTAGCGGGCGAGGCGCCGGACGCCGCCCGCTACGCCGGCTTCTCCGCCAGCCGCACGATCTGGACCGGGCTGCTGTGCGGCGGCGCCGCGGCCGGCGTTGCCGGCATGGCCGAGGTCGCCGGGCCGATGGGCCAGCTCACCGACAAGCTCGGCCTGGGCTACGGCTTCGCCGCCATCATCGTCGCCTTCGTCGGCCGCCTGCATCCGCTGGGCATCTTCCTCGCCAGCCTGCTGATGGCGCTGCTCTACATCGGCGGCGAGCAAGTGCAGCAGTACATGAACCTGCCCAACTCCATCGCCCTGGTGTTCCAGGGCCTGCTGCTGTTCTTCCTGCTGGGCGCCGACGTGTTCATCCGCTACCGGCTGCGCTTCGGCAGCGCAGCCGCCAGCGCCTGAATCTCTACCTCTGCTGCCAAAAGACTTCTACCGGGAATCGCATGGAAGGCAATCTCTTCACCGCCGTACTGTTCGCCACCGTGGTGGCCGGCACGCCGCTGATCCTGACCGCGCTGGGCCTGCTGGTGAGCGAACGCGCCGGCGTCCTCAACCTCGGCGCCGAGGGCATGATGGCGGTGGGCGCGGTGGCCGCCTTCGCCGCCACCCACCACAGCGGCAACCCCTGGCTGGGCGTGCTCGCCGGGCTGGTCGCCGGCGCGGCGATGGCGCTGGTGTTCGGCTTCCTCGCCATCACCCTGCAGGCCAACCAGGTGGCCTCCGGGCTGGCGCTGGCCATCTTCGGCGTCGGCCTCGCCGCCTTCATCGGCAAGCCCTACGAATCGCTGGCGCTGCCGGCGGTGCCGCCCATCCGCCTGCCCTTCATCGCCGACATCCCGCTGCTGGGCGAAGCGCTCTACAACCAGCAGGCGCTGGTGTATGGCTCCTGGGCGCTGTTCTGGGCGGTGCTGTGGTTCCTCTACCGCAGCCGCGCCGGGCTGGTGCTGCGGGCGGTGGGCGAATCGCCGGCGGCGGCGCACGCCATCGGCCATCCGGTGGTGCGCATCCGCTACCTGGCGGTGGCCTTCGGCGGCGCCATGGCCGGCGTCGGCGGCGCCTTCCTGTCGGTGTTCTACACGCCGATGTGGGTAGAGGGCATGGTCGCCGGCCGCGGCTGGATCGCGCTGGCGCTGGTGGTGTTCGCCACCTGGCGGCCGCTGCGGGTGATGCTGGGCGCCTACCTGTTCGGCGGCGTGATGGTGTCGCAGCTCTTCGTCCAGGGCGCCGGGCTGCAGATCGACTTCCCCTCCCAGTTCCTGTCCTCGCTGCCCTACCTGGCGACCATCGTGGTGCTGGTGGCGATCTCGCGCAATCCGGCGACGATACGCCTGAACTCGCCGCTGTCGCTGGGCAAGCCGTATCGGCCAGACGCCTGATGTTGGCCGTGGCTTCGTAGCGCGAAAAAGCAGAAGGGCCGCGAATGCGGCCCTTTTTCATCGCGGACGAACCAGCGTGCGCCCTCTCTTACAGGGAGAGCGGTCTGAACCGTATTACGACCAGACCCATGCTTTCAAACCACCAGAAGCAGCGCCACCGCCAGCACCAGCGCCGCGCCGCCCAGGCCCAGCAGCGGCCGTGGGCGGTAGCTGAGCAGCAGGCCGACGATGAAAGCGGCGACCGTCATCAGGCCGAACCATACCGCGGTGCCGATGGAGGCGCCGTGGTAGTGCACCGCCGGTCCCAGTGATAGCGCCAGCAGCGCCCAGCCCAGCGCGCTGAAGCCCCGCCGCCTGCCCTCGGCCGGCGCATGGCCGACCACCTGTTTGGCATGGCGCTCCATGCTCACGCACAGGGCGTTGAAACCGGCCAGCGCCATGGCGAATACGAGAAAGTCCATCATGCTTCCTCCGTCTTCAGGGCGACCGGCAGGCCGGCGACCAGCTCATCCACCGCTTCCGCCTCCTTTGCCTTGGACGCGTCCGCCGGCCTGGACTTGGCGCCCGGTTTGACGCGCGGCACATGCAGGCTGACCTTGCGCGCGGCGAACATCAGCAGCGCGCCCAGCACCAGCGCGCAGGCGTCGAAGCCGGCGACCTGCAGCTGGCCGGCGCCCAGGCTGTGGCCCAGGTGCACGCCGCCGCTGGCGCCGTTCAGCACCGGCAGCAGCATGGTCAGCACGCCGGCCAGGGTCAGCTGCTCCACCCAGGCGGCCTTGTGTTTGCGGACGATGGCATGCAGCGCGGCCAGCACCCAGACGGAGAAGAACACCCGGATCTCCCACAGGTTGCGCTCGGCCAGATCGGCCGGCAGCAGGCGGTTGCCCCAGAAGTAAGCAGCAATCGCGATCAGCAGGCCGGACACCGCCGCCACGTTCAGCACCTCGACCAGGCGGTGGCCGCGCGGCGTGCGGCCCAGGGTTTCGCGATCCTTGTGGCGGGCGATCACCCACATCGCCAGGCCGCTGGCGACCATCAGCGAGCCGAGCACGCCGGAGGCGAACAGCAGCCAGCGCGGCAGCGAGGAGGCGAAGCGGCCCATGTGCAGCGCCGTCATCAGGTTCCAGGCAGAGGACACCGCGGAGCTCTCTGCCACAGGCGGGCGCTCCAGCACCTCACCGGTGACGCCGTCGAACACCAGGCGGCGGGCGGCGCCGCGGCTGCTCAGGCCTTCGGTGCGGGCCTGGCGGATTTCGATGGTGGCGCGGGCGTCGCCCGGGTTGGTGATGGTGATGGCACCCACGCCCTGCATCGGCCATTCCCGCTCCGCTTCGGCCACCAAGGGCGTCAGCGGCGTCAGCGCGGCCTTCTCGCCGCTGGGCCTGGGCAGCGGCGCGTTGGCATTACCGCGGCCACGCATTTCCTGCGCCATGGCCCGGGTGTCGCCGTCGTAGGCGGTGACGACCGCCGCGGGCATCAGCTGGAAGCCCAGCAGCAGCAGGCCGGAAAAGGTGATGACGACGTGAAAGGGCAGCGACAGCACGCCGGTGGCGTTGTGCGCATCCAACCAGGAGCGCTTGCCCTTGCCCGGGCGGAAGGTGAAGAAGTCCTTGAAGATGTTCCGGTGCACGATGACGCCGCTGATGATGGCGACGAACATGAACATGGTGGCAATGCCGACGATCCAGCGGCCGGTGAGCCTGTCCATGCCGTACAGCTCGAAGTGGAAGCGATAGAGGAAATTGCCGCCGGCGGTCTGGCGCGGCTGCAGTATCACGCCGGTGGCCGGGTCCATGACCAGCCGGTTCTGCGCCTGCTGGCCACCACCTCCACCGCCGCCGCCACCTTGCTGGCGGGCCGCGGCCTGGGGCGGCTCGGCCTGGGGCGCGGCCATCGCCATCTCCCGGCCTTCGCCACCGCGTTGCGGCCGTGCGTCACCCTCGCCCGGTTCGCCACCGGCGCGGAGCTCCTGGCGCGGCGCACCCTCGGTGCGCATGCCTTCCCGCTGCATGCCCTCACTCCGGCCGCCTTCTGCATGGCCGCCTTCCCCACGACCCTCGCGCTGCATGCCTGCAGCGCGGGTACCTTCCTGTCGGTCGCGGCGGCCTTCATGCCGCATGCCCTCGCCTTGCATGCCGTGGCCGCGGTTGCCTTCCCGCGCACCCTCGCCGCGGCCGCCCGGCGCTTCCAGCCCGGAATCCGCATCGCCACCCTCCTCGCCGCGGCGGCCGGCGTTGCGGCGTTCATCCGCAGCCGGGGCTTCGCGCCAGCTCAGGGTCATCACCGGGCTGCGCGGCCCCTGCAGGTTGATGCTCCACTGCTGGGCATCCGGCGCCTTGCGTGCCAGCACCGCGACCGCGCGTTCCAGGCCATGGCCATCGTCGCGGGCGCTGTGCAGCTCAGGCTGCATCCAGGTGGTGATTTCGTTGCGGAAGAAGGCCAGCGTGCCGGTGACGAACACCGCGAACAGCAGCCAGCCCAGCACCAGCCCGGCCCAGGTGTGGAGCCAGGACATGGACTGGCGGAAATGCCGGGGTTTGTCGAACCTCATGCCGCGCCTCCCGCCGGCAGCAGCCACAGCCACAGGCCCAGCAGCGCGGCCGGTATGGCGAGGCCAGCGGCAGCCCGGGTCAGGGTGGCCGCACCGAATACCCACAGGGCGGCAAGCAGGTGCACCAGGAAGGCCAGCATGATGGCGGCCATCACCGCGTCCGGGCGCGGCAGCGGCAAGCCAATGGCCAGGGTGGCGGCGACCAGCGAAGCGAGGCCGTAACCGCCGAAGAGCGCCATGACCGAGCGCAGGCTGATGTTCAGCCACGGCCGGTGATCGGCGAAAAAGACAAAGCGAGTGGAAGTACTCATGTTCTTGTTTGGTCCTGAATGTCGGCAAGCGCGGAAACGCCGCGCTTGCCATCCCTGAAACGGGCTCTCCGGCAGCCCTCTGCTCCTTGCATTCACCTGGCCGGCGTGACGGGGCGCTGGCCGGCCCGGCGGATACTAAATGCGAATCATTGTCAGCTTGTATCCCATTGTAGGTGCGCTGTACAGCGTTTTTGCATCGCAGCAAACCCTCGCCAGAATTGGGTTTCAGTGCCATTTCCCGCCTCTCGGAAGCGGAGCGGGGCGCTCAGCCCGGCCCGCCGTCGTTGCCCCAAACCAGAGTGTTGGCGGGGGGAAGCGGCTGCGGTGGCAATAGGTCTTGTCGAACAGCTTGCCGACGCGCAGCGCCAGCCGTGGTGCCTCGCCGCTGGCGAGGCGCTTGTCCCGGTAAAGGCCGAGGCCCACCAGGCCTAAGCCGGGATATAAGACTAAAGTCGCAGCCCGGCACGCCGTTAGGTATTGCTACAAATATTCCTAGAAGGTTTTTCAGAGAGGCCCATGTTCAGTTCAGTCAATTCCCGCCTCATCGCCCTCGGCTCCCTGGCCTGCGCCGGCCTGCTGCTGGTGGGCGCCTTCGCCTTCCTTCAGCTGGCGGCTTTCAACCAGCGGCTGGAGGGCAGTTTCGTCACCGTGCAGCAGGGTTCCACCGACATGCTCACCGCCACTTCCGCCCTGGAGGCTTTCCAGGGCCAGGTGCAGGAGTGGAAGAACCTGCTGCTGCGCGGCAACGATGCCCTCGCCTTCGGCCGGCACCTGAAAGGCTTTGCCGACCGCGAGGCGGAGGTGCGCGACCGCCTGGGGGTGCTCATCGGCAACTTCTACAGCGCCGACCGCGACACCGCCCGGTTGGACACTTTGCTGCAGGAACACGCTGCCCTGGGCGAGCGCTACCGGCTGGCGCTGAACGAGTTCATGGTGAACGAGCCGGAATCCGGCAAGGTGGTGGATGCGTCCACCAGCGGCTACGACAGCGCCTTCAACGACAGCCTGGAGAAGCTGGTGCAGACGCTGCGCGACGAGCAAAGCAGCGAGCTGCAGCGCAGCATCGCCGAGTCCGCCGCCGAGTACGCCAGCGTGCGCAACATCCTCGCGGCCTTCATCGGCGTCATCGTCATCATCGTGGCAGCGCTGGCAGTACTGATCGTGCGCCGGGTGAGCGGCTCGGTAAACGAGTTGCAGTTGGCCATAGGCCGCATCAGCCGCGACTGGGACCTGCGCACCCGGGTGCAGGTGCAGGGCAACGACGAGATCGCCCGCACCGGCGAATCCCTCAACCGCATGCTGGCGGAGTTCCAGCAGCTGGTGGCCAGCCTCGACACCCACGCCAGCCGCATCGGCAGCGCCTCCGCCGAGGTCGGCAGCGCCATGGGTCGCATCAACCAGAGCGCCGGCGTGCTCAACAGCTCCACCGCCACCGTCGCCAGTTCCATCGAGGAGCTCACCGTCAGCATCAACCATGTGCGCGAGAACGCCGAGCGCACCCAGGCCATCACCGAGGAGTCGGCGCGGCTGGCGGCCGAGGGCGGCAGCGTGATCGAACGCACTTCCGCCGGCATGGTGAGCACCGCCGCCACCGTACGCGAGGCGGCGACCAAGGTGGAGATGCTGGGCGAGCAGTCGGATCGCATCAGCGACATCGTCAAGGTCATCCGCGAGGTGGCGGACCAGACCAACCTGCTGGCGCTGAACGCCGCCATCGAGGCCGCCCGCGCCGGCGAGCAGGGCCGCGGTTTCGCGGTGGTGGCCGACGAGGTGCGCAAGCTGGCCGAGCGCACCTCCGGCGCCACCGAGGAGATCAGCGAACAGATCGGCGAGATCCAGAACAGTGCCCGGGTGGCGGTGGCGGACATGCGCCGCATGGTCGCCGAGGTGAACCAGGACGCCGAGTTGGCGCAGGAGGCCGGCGGTGCCATCGTGCGCATCCGCGACGGTGCCGGCCAGGTGGCGGATGTGAGCGCCGAGATTGCCACCGCGCTGCGCCAGCAAGCCGCTGCCAGCGACACCATCGCCAGCCAGGTGGAGACCATCGCCCGCTCCAGTGACGAGAGCGCCGAAGCGGTCGGCCGCACCGCCGCGGCGGTGAGCGACCTGGAAGCGATGGCGCGGGAGATGAGCGGCGCGGTGGCCCGCTTCACCGTGTAGGCTGGGCGGGTTGGCGATGCGTTTCCGGCCGCCGGTGGCGCGGCTGCCGTGCGCTTGCGACCCGATTGTCAGCAACCTATATTCTCGACTGTTAACAATCAGCTCCGGCCATCATGACCCAGCCCCTGCGCGCCATCCGCGGTGAAATCGTCCATTTCCTGGCGGACCCCGCCGATGCCGGCGCGGCGGCGCTGGCCCACTTCCCGGACGGCCTGCTGCTGATGCGCGACGGCCGCATCGAAACCGCCGGCCCGGCGGCGGAACTGCTGCCGCAGCTGGCCGCCGGCACGCCGGTGGAAGACCTGCGCGGCAAGCTCATCCTGCCCGGCTTCGTCGATACCCACGTCCATTACGCCCAGACCGACATGATCGCCAGCTACGGCGAGCAGCTGCTCGCCTGGCTGGAGCGCTACACCTTCCCCACCGAGGCGCGCTTCGCCGATCCGGCCTACGCCGGCGAGGTCGCCGGCTTCTTCTGCGACGAGCTGCTGCGCAACGGCACCACCACCGCGATGGCCTTCGCCACGGTGCATCCGGGCTCGGTGGACGCGCTGTTCAGCGCCGCCCGGGCGCGGCGCATGCGCCTCATCGCCGGCAAGGTGCTGATGGACCGCAACTGCCCGGACTACCTGCGCGACACCGCCGAGCAGGGCTACCTCGACTCGGCCACGCTGATCCGCCGCTGGCACGGCGTGGATCGCCTGCGCTACGCCGTCACCCCGCGCTTCGCCCCCACCTCCACGCCGGAGCAGATGACGCTGGCCGGCCGGCTGTATGCGGAGCATCCCGGTGTCTACCTGCAATCCCACGTCGCCGAGAACCAGGGCGAGGTGGCCTGGGTGGCCCAACTCTACCCGGAGGCGCGCAGCTACCTGGACGTGTATGACCGCTACAGCCAGCTCGGCGAGCGCAGCGTCTATGCGCACTGCATCTGGCTGGACGACGACGACCGCGCCCGCATGGCCGCCACCGGCGCCGCCGCCAGCTTCTGTCCCACCTCCAACCTCTTCCTCGGCTCCGGCCTGTTCGACCTCGACCGCGCGCACGAACTCGGCATGCGCGTCGGCATCGGCACCGACGTCGGCGGCGGCACCAGCTTCTCCATGCTCAAGACCCTGGGCGAGGCCTACAAGGTGCTGCAGCTGCGCGGCAGCAGCCTGGCGGCGGAACGCGCCTTCTACCTCGCCACCCTGGGCGGCGCTCGCAGCCTTTACCTGGAGGGCGAGATCGGCAACTTCCTGCCCGGCAAGGAGGCCGACTTCGTGGTGCTGGACCCGGCCGCCAGCCCGCTGCTGGCCCGCCGCATGGCGCATGCGGACAGCCTCGCCGAGCGGCTCTTCGTGCTGATGACACTGGGGGACGATCGCTGCGTGGCCGCCACATGGGTGCTGGGCGAGCCGGCCTGGCAGCGCGGGGCGTAAGGAGGCTTCGCTTCAGCGCCCGGCGCGGAAGCGGTAGTTGCGCTCCAGGGCGCGCATCTCGCCGGGGAAATCGGTGATCAGCACGATCTCCTGCGCCAACAGGAAACGCATCAGCGCCTGGGCCTCTTCGGCCGGCAGGGACCGCGGCGGCCGTTCGCCGGCGGTCCACGCCACCGGCCTGGCACCGCTGGCGCGGATCAGCTCCACCGCGCCCGGCAGGCACAGCGAGGGCAGCGTGACGTTCACCGTGTCCGGCCGCAGCGCGGCGCTGGCCCTGAGGCAGTGCCGCAACTCCTCCAGCTCCAGGTCCCACGGCGCCGACGGCCGGCCCAGCGGGCCTTCGAACAGCGCCCCTACCGGCAGTTCGGGCAGCAACTCGCGCATCTCCGCCAGGGTGGCGAGATCGAAGGAGCTGTTGAGGAAGTTGGCGTAGCGCCAGCCGGCCTCGACCCGCCGGCTCACCTCCTGCGCCACATGCCGGGCGATGCCGCGGCCCTTGGTCTCGATGTTGACGACGAAAGCCTGGGCGCGCGCGCTGTCGGCTGCCTCCCGCAGCCAGGCTTCGACCAGGTCCAGCACCTCCGCCAGCGTGGGGATGCCGTGCTCGGTGAGCTCGCCGGTAGGGGCCTTGAGCCGCACCGCGTGCAGTTCGGCGCGGGTGGCGGCGGAGATGGCGCCACGGCCATCGGACAAGCGCTCCAGCGTCTCGTCATGGAAGACCACCAGCTGGCGGTCGCGGGTCAGGAACACATCCAGCTCGACGCCGTCCGCGCCCTGGGCGATGGCGGCTGCAAAGGCGCGCAGGGAATTCTCCGGCGGCGCCTCCGCCCCGCGGCAACCGCGATGACCCCAGATTTGCAAAGCCTTCACCCCGTCCTCCCCGCTGCCGGCAGCCGCCGTCAGCCGGATGCGCGCGGCCACACCCGGCGCGCCGCCGGCGCATTCCAGTGGGCGTCGAACCAACCCTCGAAGACCTGGATGAAATGTCTGGCGATGTCCCCGTCCAGTTCGCTGCGTTTCTCCGGGTTGCGGATGAACTGGATGTAGGGCGAGGTCGTCCAGGCCTTGCCGTCATTGGAGCACAGGCCGACGAAAAGAATCCGGTCGTCCACCAGGAAGCCGTGCATCAGCGGCGCCTCGGCGTAGACGCGGCAGGCGAAGCCCAGGTTGTGCTGCTCGATGTACTGCGCCTTGCTGTCGCAGAACTCGCCGATCTCCGTCTCCCGCGCCTTGGCCATCTTGGGCGAGATCAGCGAGCCGGCGTTGCGCAGTTGGGTGATGGCCTTGGCCCGGCCATCCACCATCAGCGTCTGCCACTCCAGGCGCTTGCCCCAGCTGCGCGACATGATGTCGTCGCGGATCAGCGCCCAGGTCATCTCCATGTCCAGCGCGATGTTCTTGATGCGCACCGGCGACTGCAGGTCGGCCTTGGTGAGCAGTTCGGCAAGCAGGTTATGCACCTCCCGGAAGTTGGCCGGCCCGACCAGCCCAGCGTATCTGCGGCGCGGCGCAGGCGCGGCGGGCGCCACCCCGGCTGGCGGCGGTTCGGCCGCGTCCGCGCTCTTTTCGGGCAGCCGCAGCACCATCTCGGCGGTGGCTTCGCCGCCCCTGCTGATCTCGAAGCGTTCATGGTCCACCTTGATGTCCCAGTTACGCCCCGGCCCGCGCACCGCCTTGCGCGGCCACAATTTCAGGCGGGCGCCGCCGTGGTCGAAGCTGAGGCTGCCCAGGGTGTAGCCGCAGGTGCGCGGGCGCTGGTCGGTGTTCGCCCAGCCTTCCTGGCTGAACAGCGCGGTGCCCTGCAGCCGGCGGCGCTCACCACCGCCTCCGCTGGAGAGGGCGCTCAGGTCGGCTTCGTGCATGTGGCCGAAGAGGTGGAGCGCGAAGGATTCCGGCGGGTAGTGGATCTCGCCCTCGAGATCGTTGCGCGCCTCGGGTCGCAGCCAGCTCGCCGGATGGTGGGTCATCAGCAGGCAGGCGTCGTGCCGCTGCGCCCAGGCCGGGCCGTTGCCGCCGCAGGCGGCGTGGAATTGGCGCAGGTTGAGCGCGAGCGAGCCTTCCTCCATGCCGGCCTTGAGCTGCAGGAAGGCGGTGTTGAGGCCGAGGATGCCTATCCTCAGCCCGTTCTTGGCGAAGCTCACCGCGAAGTCGCCAGGCAGCATGCCCGCGGCGGGCCCCGCCGGCAGGCGGGGAAGCTGCAGCCCTTCCCACCATTCGCGGTAATTGGCGAAGGCGTCCTCGATGAGGTGGCGGTAGGGGCTTTGCGGGTCGTTCCAGAACTCCGGCCCGACCATCGGGTCGGCCCACAGCTTGGTCAGCGTGAGCAACACCGGATCCTTCTCCGCCGGCCGCACCAGGTCGTGGTTGCCGGGTACCGCCAGCAGGCAGGGCCGCTGGCCCAGCTTGTCGAAGTGCTCCCAGAGCCGTGCCAGGAACAGGCCGACCTGGGCGAACTCCTCCTTGCGGCCCTGCTGCGTCAGGTCGCCGGTGAAGCAGACCAGATCCAGCCCGCCGGCCTGCTTGATGAGGAAACCCAGATCGTCCCGCAGCGTGCGCTCCACCCGCGGCCACAGTTCGCGCATGCCGGCCACGCCGAGGTGGAGGTCGGTGAGGTGCAGGAAGTTGAGCCGCTCCATTCTCCCGCCCTCCCCGGCCGGATCAGATCTGCACCCGAGAAATCGCCTCGTTCAATGCCGAAGACACGCCGGCCAACGCCCTGGAAGAGTCCGCCATGCTGGCGACCGCCTCGGCGCTCTCCTCGGCCATCTGCGCAATGTTCTCGATGTTCTGCGAGATGGAAGTGGCGGCGGCGGATTGCTCGTTGGTCGCGTTGGCGATGTCGCCCACCAGCAGCAGGCAGCGCTCGGTGGCATCGCGGATGGAGCCGAGCGCACCGCGTGCCGATTCGGCCAGGGCGACGCCGCTCTTCACCTGGTCGTCGCCGCGGCGCACGCCATCGACCGCGCGCCGGGTCTCCTCGCGCAGCGCGTCGAGGATGCCGGAGATTTCCGAGGTGGCCTGGGAAGTGCGCTCGGCGAGCTTGCGCACCTCGTCCGCCACCACCGCGAAGCCCCGGCCCTGTTCGCCGGCGCGGGCGGCCTCGATGGCCGCGTTCAAAGCCAGCAGATTAGTCTGCTCGGCAATCTCGCGGATGACGGTGGCGATGCGGCCGATGTCCTCCGACGAGCGGGACAGCTTCTCCATCGTTGCAGCGGTGGCCGCGGTGGTTTCCGCCAGCCGGGAGATCTCCTGCGCCGCGCGGCCGGCGGTGCCCTCGCCTTCATCCGCCCGCGAACTGGACTCCCTGGCAGCCTCGGCGGCGGTGCGCGCATGCTCCGCCACCTCGTTGATCGCCACGGTGACCTGCTCCACCGCCGCGGTGGTCGAGGACGCCGCCTCGCTGGAGGCTGAGGCGCCATGCGCCACCTGCTCGCTGGTGTGGGCCAGCGAGTCCGACTGCCGGCAGACTTCGCCGGCGGCGCCGTGGATCTTGATCATGATGGCCTGCACGTTGGCCATCATCGCGTTGAAGGCATCGACCACCCGGCCCAGCTCGTCGCGGCGGTCTACATCCACCACCCGCCGCAGGTCGCCGTCGCGCTGGGTGGCGGACACCGCATCCTCGAAGCGCTTGAGATCGCTCACCAGCTTGCGCATGACGCCGAACTGGAGATAGCCCATCACCACCAGTACCAGCGCCAGCAGGCAGCTGAGCCAGATGGCGACGCCGGCGATGCGATTGGCCTCTGTTTCGCCGGCGGCCGCGCCCAGCGCGTCCCGCGCATCGTCCAGCCCCAGCATGGCCACCGTGCCAGCCACCAGCAGCAGCACGAGGATGGCCAGCATGCCGGCGAGGAAACGCGCGCCCAGCGACATCCTGCCCAGGCTGCCCCGCAGCCCGCGGCCCACCACCCGGCCATTCTCCACGCTCAGGCCGGCGCCGCCGCGCAGCTTGCGGTAGGCCGCGTCCACCTTCCGCACCACCGCCGGATCGGCCCGCCGGCGTACCGATTCATAGCCCACCACCTGGCCGTTTTCCCGCACCGGCGAGGCAAAGGCGCGCACCCAGTAGTAGCCGCCATCCTTGCGCCGGTTCTTGACGTAGCCGTTCCACGGCTGCCCGGCCTTGAGGTTGCGCCAGAGGTCGGCGAAGGCTTCGCTGGGCATGTCCGGATGGCGCACCATGTTGTGCGGCTGGCCGATCAGTTCCTCGCGGGAAAAGCCCGACAGTTCGACGAAGAGGTCGTTGGCCTCGAGGATCTGGCCGTGGGCATCGGTGCGGCTGTAGATGAAACGCCCGTCCGGCACCGGCGTTTCCACGTTCGTCACTGGCTGGTTGTTGCGCATGACTCCCCCCTGTAGGTGCCGCCTGCCTGCCCTGTCTTGTTCGCGGGGCAGTGCCATAGTGAATCTAGATCATGCCTTGTGGCACTCCAAGGACATAAGCGCTGCCGGCTCCTACCCGATACGGGTTAAGCGGACCGGCGGCGAAGGCATGTTCCATGCACCGTGCCGGGCCCATTAGCGACCATCCCCCCGCCGGACTTAAGAGCGGCCCGATAGACGTCGGCAGGCCAAGCATCGCCAGCCCCCGGCCAGAAACCTCGCTAGAGACCCCACCGCTGACCCCGCGCCGTTTCCGGACCGCCTCCAGGCGGCCCCCTGGATCACCGCGCCCGCGCCGTCGCATGTCGCACACCGCCGCCACCCGCAGGCGACAACATCCACCGCCTTCTCCCGGCCGCCGCGGCGGCATTGGCAGGACGGCGCCCGGCACGGTGCTTGCGCCAGCCATGCCTCCCCCTCCACCCCGACTCCGAGGACCACGCCCCATGGCCCTGCAATTCCATATGACGCCCGGCTCCTGCTCCACCGGCATCCACATCCTGCTGGAAGAGCTGGAGATGCTGTTCGAGGTCTACATCGTCAACCTGCTCGCCGGCGACCAGGACAAGCCGGCCTACCGCGCCCTCAACCCCAAGGGCACCATTCCCACGCTGGTACGGGAAGACGGCCGCGCTCTCACCGACTTCCAGGCCATCGCCTGGTGGCTGGCGCGGCAAAAGCCGAAGAAAGGCCTGCTGCCGGAAGATGCGGATGGCGAGGCGCGGGTGCTGGAAATCATGGATTACGCCGTCGCTACCCTGCACGGCCAGGGCTTCGCCCGCATCTTCACCACCGAGAAGTTCGCCACCTCGGCCGCCGAGCACGAAGCGGTGAAGGCGCGCGGGCGGGAAATCGTGGTCCAGGGCTTCGCCATCATGGACGAGCTGCTCGCCGGGCAGGACTACGCCGCCGGCCGCTTCTCCATCGCGGACGCGGCGCTGTTCTACGTCGAGTTCTGGGCCAGCCGCAGCGACATTCCCCTGCCGCCCAACTGCGAAGCCCACTACCGCCGCATGCTGACGCGGCCGGCGGTAAGGCAGGTGCTGGCGGAGGAAGGCTACCGGGTTTGAGGCGCACGACTGGCGCAAGCGGGGAGGAACAACGCGGCGCACGCTCGCAGACGGATGAGCGCAGCCCTTCTGGACACCTCCGGCTCCCCGCCCTCTCACCGAGCCGGGGGGGCCGGCCGCTTCGCGGCGCGTGCCGGCGCGTTCTCGCATAGAATGCCGCTCCATGCGCATCTGGCTGCTCGTCATCGCTCTCATCTTTCCGCTGCAATGGTCCGCCACGGCCGTTGCCGCGTACTGCATGCACGAGCGCGACGCCGCCGCGGCCCAGCACCTGGGCCACCACGACCACAAGGCGCAGGCCGGCCACAGCGACGACGGCGATCCCGACGGCGACGGTCAGGTCTTCGATGGCGACTGCCCCAGCTGCCACGCCGGCTGCCTGCATGCCCTCTTCCCCGCGCTGAACCTCGCCGTGCCCATAGAGCCCGGCGTACTGCCGCCGCCCTACCTCGTCACCGCCGTCGAAGGCGAGCCCGACAGCCTGTTGCGGCCGCCGCTGTCCCGCGCTGCCTGACCGGCTGGCGCACGGCGACACGCAACACACCCCGCCGCTGACATAGCGGCAACCAAGCCCCACCCCTTCCCCGCCCCGCCCGCCGGTTCCCTTGCCGTGGCGACGCCCCGCGTCCGCCTTGCGTTCTATCCCGCAACGA
>Ga0209699_100068_pt1 | contig 128277 bp, 105 predicted proteins | sample SynthPrep_1_END__FD_187204 | JGI IMG/M metagenome (GOLD analysis project Ga0209699, IMG submission 187204) | Synthetic microbial communities from Ohio, USA - SynthPrep_1_END_DS7_MetaG (SPAdes) (version 2) | ecosystem: Engineered > Bioreactor > Aerobic > Activated sludge | place: USA: Ohio...
ATTGTAGTCCGCGCACGCTGCGGGAACTAAGCGGCGTCCGCCACTGCCATAGCTTGAAACGCCTGGTCTCGGAACCGCACATCCGCGGGGCGGAATCCAGGCGGTTAATGCCATAATGCGCTCGTGCTGAAAATACCCTACGAACTATGGATAGGCGCCCGCTATGCCGGGTTGGCCAGAATCCGCCAGCGACGCGGCCGCCGCGATCGCTTCATCTCCTTCATCGCCGCCAGTTCCATGGCGGGCATCGCGCTGGGCGTCGCCGCCCTGATCGTGGTGCTGTCCGTGATGAACGGCTTCCAGAAGGAAGTGCGCGACCGCATGCTGTCGGTGCTGCCGCACATTGAACTCTACATCCCCGGCGCGGCGCCGGAGCGGGTGCTGGAAAAATGGCAGGAGTTCGCTTCCGCCGCCGAGAAGAATCCTGCCGTCAAGGCCGGTGCTCCGTTCGTGGCGGCGCAGGGCATGCTGGTGCGCGGGCAGGCCTTGCGCGGCGTGCAGGTGCGCGGCATCGACCCGCAGACCGAAGGCAATGTGTCGGACCTGCCGCGCCAGATGGTGTCGGGCAAGCTCACCGACCTGAAGCCCGGCAGCTTCGGCGTGGTGCTGGGCAATGAACTGGCCGACGGCATGGGCGTCAAGCTCGGCGACACGCTGTTGATGATGGCGCCGCAAGGTTCGATCAGCCCGGCGGGCTTCACGCCGCGCATGCGCCAGTTCACCGTGGTGGGCGTGTTCTCGTCCGGCCACTACGAATACGATTCTTCGCTGGCCTTCGTCGACGACGAGGACGCCGCCCGCGTGTTCCGCGACAGCGGCACCGCCGGCGTGCGCCTGCGCATCGCCGACATGCAGCGCGCGCCGGAAGTGGCGGCCGAATTGCAGAAGGTGCTGCCGCCCTACATGATGGCAAGCGACTGGTCGCGCAACAACCGCACCTGGTTCGCGGCCGTGAAGACCGAAAAGCGCATGATGTTCCTGATCCTGGCGCTGATCGTGGCCGTGGCCGCGTTCAACCTGCTGTCGTCCCTGGTCATGGCCGTGAAGGACAAGCAGTCCGACATCGCCATCCTGCGCACGCTGGGCGCGGGACCGCGCGAGATCGCTCGTATCTTCCTGGTGCAGGGGGCGCTGATCGGCGTGATCGGCACGCTGCTGGGCGTGGCGGGCGGCATCCTCATCGCCTACAACGTGGACGTGATCGTGCCGTTCATCGAAGGCCTGCTGGGCGTGCATTTCCTGCCGCGCGAAATCTATTTCATCAGCGCCTTGCCGTCGGATCCGCAGATGGGCGACATCGTCACCATCGGCGTGACCTCCCTGGTGCTGTCGCTGCTGGCGACCCTGTATCCCAGCTGGCGCGCCTCGCGCCTGCAACCCGCACAGGTGCTGCGCCATGACTGACATGCTGACTCCCGCGCTGCAGGCCGACAACATCGTCAAGGTCTATGACGAAGGCCCCGCGCGCATCGAAGTGCTGAGCAACGTCAGCCTGTCCGTGGCGCGCGGCGAAATGGTCGCCATCGTCGGCGCCTCCGGTTCCGGCAAGAGCACGCTGCTGCACATCCTGGGCCTGCTGGACGTGCCTACCAGCGGCTCGGTTTCAGTGGACGGCCAACTTGGTATCGGACTGTCCGAGGGCCGCAAGAGCGCCGTGCGCAACCGCAGCCTGGGCTTCGTCTACCAGTTCCACCACCTGCTGCCGGAGTTCTCCGCGCTGGACAACGTGGCGATGCCGCTGATCGTGCGCCGCGAGAACCGCGACAAGGCGCGCGCAGCGGCGCATGAGGTCCTGGCCATGGTGGGCCTGTCCGCCCGCGAGGGACATTTCCCGGGCCAGCTGTCCGGCGGCGAGCGGCAGCGCGTGGCGCTGGCGCGCGCGCTGGTCACGCGGCCTGTCTGCGTGCTGGCCGACGAGCCCACCGGCAACCTGGACCGCCACACCGCGCACATCATGTTTGAACTGCTGACGCGGGTGAACCAGGAGTCCGGCACGGCGTTCGCCATCGTCACCCATGACCCGGAATTGGCTGCCCGCGCCGACCGCCAGTTGCTCATGGAAAACGGCCGCCTGGTTTCGGGTTAGGGCGCGCCGGGGGATAATCCGGGCAAGGAGGTCGCGCCCATGCTGATCGATACCCATTGCCACCTGGATGCCGCCGAGTTCGACGCCGACCGCGAGCAAGTCGCCGACGGAGCCTGTGAGGCGGGCGTCCAATCCATCGTGATCCCGGCCGTCGAGCGCGCCAATTTTTCCGTGGTGCGCGAACTTGCCGGCAAGACGGCCGGCGGCGCGTACGCGCTGGGCATACACCCGCTGTACGTGCAGCGCGCCGGCGACGGCGACCTGGAGGCGCTACGCGCCGCCGTCAAGGAATCGCTGGGCGACCCCCGCTTCGTCGCCATCGGCGAGATCGGCCTGGATTTCTTCGTTCCTGAAATTGCCTCCGGCGAACCGCGCGAGCGCCAGGAGCGCTTCTATGCCGCGCAACTGGCGCTGGCCGCCGAGTTCGGCTTGCCGGTGCTGCTGCACGTGCGCAAATCGCAGGACATCCTCTTGAAACACCTGCGCCGCCATCCGCGCATCGGCGGCATTGCGCATGCCTTCAACGGCAGCGCGCAGCAGGCGCAGGCCTTCATCGATCAGGGTTTCGCGCTGGGCCTGGGCGGCGCCATGACCTATGAACGCGCCTTGCAGATCCGCCGCCATGCGGTGGACGTGGATCTGGCGCATCTGGTGCTGGAAACCGATGCGCCGGACATCCCTCCGGCCTGGCTGCATCCGCCGCAGCGGCGCAATGCGCCCGCTGAACTGGTCCGCATCGCCGCCACGCTGGCGCAGCTGCGCGGCATCACGCCGGCGCGGGTGGCACATGCCACCACGGCCAACGCCTTGCGGGTATTGCCGCGGCTGCCGGCCGCGATCCTGGCCGACGCCGACTGATCGGGCTGGGCCTCAGCCGCTCAGGCGCGGCAGTTCCAGCCGCACGCTCAGCCCTTGCGGCGACATGTTGCGGGCCGACATCCTACCCTTGTGCGCGGCCACGGCGGCCTGGGCAATGGACAGGCCCAGGCCGGCGCCGCTGCCCGGCTTGCGCGCGCCCGAGGCGGTGCGATAGAAAGGTTCGAACAGCGATTCCAGCTCTTCGGCGGCCACGCCCGGCCCGCGGTCTTCGATCTCCAGGCAGGCTTCCTGCGCGTTCGACAGCAGGCGCACGCGGATCGCGCTGTGCGCGGGGGCGAAACGCAAGGCGTTGCGCAACACGTTTTCGATCGCGCTGGCCAGGCTGCAGCGGTCGCCGACCAGGGGCACGGGAGCGTGCTGGTCCCACTCTATGCGGATCCGCCGGCCGCCGGCTTCGTAGCGCGCGTCCTCGACCACATCGGACACGATTTCGGCCAGATCCAGGCTGTCGGTAGGCACCGGCAGGGCGCCCAGGCGCGCCAGCCGCAAGGTGTTGCCCACCAGCGCGTCCAGGCGTTCGCATTCGAGTTCGATACGGTCCAGCTGCAGGTCCTGGCGCTCGTCCTTGCGCCGCGCCAGTTCGGCTGCCAGCCGCAGCCGCGCGAGCGGCGAGCGCAGCTCGTGCGCAATGTTGCGCAGCAGCTGCTCGCGTGTGTCGACCAGCGCCTTCAGGCGGTCGGCCATGGCGTCGAAGTCTCGCGCCAAGAGGCCCAATTCATCCTTGCGGCGGGCCAGCTTGGCGGGCGTGTGCGCATCCAGGCGCCCGGCGGACAAGGCATGCGTGGTCTGGCGCAACTGCGCCAAGGGCGCGGTCACGTGGCGGCTCAAGGCCCAGCAGAACGGCGCGGTCACGGCCAGCGCGAACAGTACCAGCGCCAGCGCGACGGGCGACAGGGCCAGCACTTCCCAATGCGAAGAGTCGAACGGCAGGAACAGCAAGAGCAGCACCGAGCCATCGGGCAGAACCAGCTTTTGCGGCTCCCACCAGGAAACGCGCTCGCCGGTGGGGTCGGCAGGCAGGTAGTCGGCTTTCGGCGAGCGGTCCGGCCCGGCGCGGAAGTCGCTCAGCCAGTCTTCCATGCGGGCGGGCAGCCGCCGGCCCAGGATGTCCTTGTCCTGGGTGTCCATGACGTAGATCTTCAGGGCCGAGTAGCGCTGGTCCATGGCCTCGACCCAGCGCTTGAGGCCGTCCGCGCCCTCGCTGCGGGCGATTTGCGCGGCGTCGCGCGTGAGGTTGCCGGGATTCAGGCCGTCCAGCGAGTTGAAGCGGTACCAGGCGACCGCGGCCGTCAGCACCATGCCGCAGACCAGGATGACGGCCATCGCGCCCCAGAAGGTCAGGAAAGCGCGCCAGAACAGGGAGCGGGCGGGCAGCCAGGCCATCAGTCCGCGCCCGCCAGCACGTAGCCCAGGCCGCGCAGGTTGCGGATCGCCAGCGTCTCGAGGCCGCTGTCGCCGCGCAGCTTCTTGCGCAGCGAGCTGATGTGGGTATCGATGCTGCGGTCGTAACGGTCGGGCTTGCGACCCAGCGCGTACAGGCCGATCTGGTCGCGCGCGACCACCTGGCCGGGCGTGCGCATGAGGATTTCCAGGATGCGCTGTTCGGCGCCGGTCAGCGCGATTTCGCTGTCGCCCACCCGCAGCAGGCCGGTGGCGGGATCCAGCGACACCGCGCCCAGCGCCAGGGCGGGGCGGGCGGTGTCGGGCACTTCTTCGAAGCGGCGCAGCACCGCGGTGATGCGGGCCTTGAGCTCGCGCGGACTGAAGGGTTTGGCCAGGTAGTCGTCGGCGCCGAACTCCAGGCCCAGCACACGGTCCGTCTCGCTGCCGTGGGCGGTGAACATGATGACGGGCCGGCGCGAGCGCTGGCGGTACTGCTTCAGCAGGTCCAGCCCGTTGCCGTCGGGCAGCATCAGGTCCAGCAGCACCAGGTCGTAGTCGTCTTGCGCCAGCAGGGCGAGGCCCTGCGCGCCGCTATGCGCCAGGGCGAGCTGGCAGTGACCGGGTTCCAGGTATTCGCGCAGCATCTGCGCGAGCTCGACATCGTCGTCGATCAGCAGGATGCGGCGAGTCACCGGGGCGTGGGAAAAAGGCATGCGTGTCGTCGGTTCTGCATCCGGCAGTTTGGCTTATGGCCGCGGGCCGGAGTGTCAAGAAGTTCAAAGAAGATAAAAGTTGCGGAAAGCGTGTTGCTGGCTCCCGGCAGGTCCAATTCTAATATGAGAATGGTTTTCATTAATAAATACGGGGCAGGACGGACGCCGCACGCAGGGTGCGGGGCGGGCCTGGGACGGGAGAAACTGGAATCATGAGCAGCAAAGAATTGGTCGCCGGCCGGCGCGGTCCGGGTTCGCGCACGCAGTTGGCGGCGGCCCTGTGCGCCGCGGGTTTTGGCGTGGCGCAGCCCGCCTGGGCGCAAAGCGCGGACAGCGCCAAGACGCTGGACACCGTGGTGGTGACGGCCTCGGGCTATGAGCAGCAGATCCAGGATGCGCCGGCGTCGATCAGCGTGATCACCCGCGAGGACCTGGACAAGAAGTTCTACCGCGACATCAACGACGCACTGGTGGATGTGCCGGGCGTGATCGTCACCGGCGGCGGCGACCGCCAGGACATCAGCCTGCGCGGCATGGGCCCCAAGTACACGCTGATCCTGATCGACGGCAAGCGCCAGAATTCACGCGAAACCCGCACCAACTCGGATTCCACGGGCGTGGAAGGCGGCTGGACCCCGCCGCTTTCCGCCATCGAGCGCATCGAGGTGGTGCGCGGCCCCATGTCCTCGCTGTATGGCTCGGACGCCATGGGCGGGGTGATCAACATCATCACGCGCAAGGTGCCCTCGGAGTGGGGCGGCGAGATCCGCCTGGACACGACGATCCAGGAAAGCAACAAGTCGGGCGACATCTACCAGGGCAATTTCTACCTGTCCGGCCCGATCAAGACGGACCTGCTGGGCCTGCAGATCTACGGCCAGGCTACGCAGCGCGACGAAGACGACATCGTCGACGGTTTCCGCAAGCGCAACTCGGAAAGCGTCACGGCCAAATTGGCGCTGACGCCCAACCGCGACCACGACATCGTGCTGGAAGCGACCACCATGCGCCAGAAGCTGCACGAAACGCTGGGCAAGACGGTCGAGCCGCTGCCGCCCGGCCAGGCTTGCGGGCGCAATGGCTGCCCGGCCTCGTCCGATACCGATTACCGCAGCAACAAGTGGGCGCTGTCGCATACCGGACGCTGGGGCTGGGGCGTGTCGGACAGCTACGTGCAGCAGGAAGAGTTCGACAACCGCTCGCGCCAGATGAAGATCAAGAACCTGGACATCCAGACGAGCTGGACCATGCCCCTGGGTTCGCACATGCTGACGCTAGGCGGCAGCTACCTGAGCCAGCGCCTGAACGATCAGACCGGCAACCAGTTGGCCAACGGCCCCAGCAAGGTGGACCGCTACCAATGGGCCTTGTTCGCCGAGGACGAATGGCGCCTGACCGAGAGCTTCGCCGTCACCGCGGGCCTGCGCATGGACGAAGACGAGAACTTCGGCACGCACTTCAGTCCGCGCCTGTACGGCGTCTGGCACATGGCCGACCGCTGGACCCTGAAGGGCGGCGTGTCCACCGGATTCCGCGCGCCCGACCTGCGCCAGACGGTGGCGGGCTGGGGCCAGGTCAGCCGCGGCGGCAACATGTACGGCAACCCGGACCTGACGCCCGAGAAATCGGTGACCGAGGAAATCGGCATCCTGTATGACGACGGCGAGGGCTTCAACGCCGGCCTGACGATCTTCAACAACGACTTCAAGGACAAGATCACCCGCGTCGCTTGCCCCTTGACCCAGTGCACGGACGGCCCGAACCAGTTCGGTTCGGACCCGACCACCTACATGAACGTGGACAAGGCCAATTCGCGCGGCGTGGAAGCCAACCTGAAGCTGCCGCTGTCGCGCGACTGGTCTCTGACCAGCAGCTACACGTTCACCAAGTCGGAGCAGAAGTCCGGCCAATACAAGGGCCAGCCGCTCAACCAGCTGCCCAAGCACCTGTTTACCACCACGGTGAACTGGCAGGCCTCGGACGCGCTGCAGGCCTGGGCGCGGCTGAACTACCGCGGCAAGGAAAGCCAGCCCATCACCGGCCCGTCGTCCTCGTCGGTGGTCGCGCCTTCCTACACCTTCGTGGACCTGGGCGGCTCGTACCAAGTGAACAAGACGGTGGCGGTGTATGCCGGCATCTACAACCTGTTCGACAAGCAGGTCACGTACGACGACTACGGCTACGTCGAGGACGGCCGCCGCTACTGGCTGGGCGTGGGCGTCAAATTCTGAGTTTGAAAGGGCGCCTGGCGCCCGCAACATGAAGAGGTACGCATGAAGAAGCAAATGCAAGCAGGCCGCGTCCGGCGTTGGGCGGTCCAGGCCGGGGCCGCGCTGGTCCTGGGCGCCGCCACGGCCGTGTGCGCCGCGCAGGCGACGGTGGCGGTGAAGCACGCGCGCGGCGAAACCGCCGTGCCGGCCAACCCGGCGAAGACGGTGGTGATGGACCTGGCCGTGCTGGACACGCTGCATGCGCTGGACGTGAACGTGGCGGGCGTGCCGACGGTCGCCAAGTGGCCGCCGCAGCTGAGCCAGTATGCCGATCAGCGCTATCTGAAGGTGGGTTCGATGTTCGAGCCCAACTATGAAGTGATCCACGCCGCCGCGCCGCAGCTCATCTTCGTGGCGGGCCGCTCCGCGCCCAAGTACGACGAACTGGCCAAGCTGGCGCCCACCGTGGACCTGACGGTGAACGCCCGGGACCTGGTCGGCAGCGTGACGCGCAATACCGAAACGCTGGCCGCCATCTACGGCAAGCAGGATGTCGCCAAGACCAAGCTGGACGCCTTGCGCGCCTCCATCGCGGGCCTGAACAAGCAGGCGGCAAGCGCCGGCACCGCACTGATCGTGCTGACTACCGGCGGCAAGATGAGCGCCTACGGGCCGGGCTCGCGCTTTGGCGTGATCCACGACGCGTTCGGCATCAAGCCGGCGACCACGGGGCTGAGCGTATCGAATCACGGCCAGGCGATCTCGTTCGAGTTCATCGCCCAGACCGACCCTGACTGGCTGTTCGTGATCGACCGCGACGCCGCCATCGGCCGCGAAGGCGTGTCGGCCCAGCGCATGCTGGACAACGAACTGGTGCGTCCGACCAAGGCCTGGAAGAACAAGCGCGTGGTCTACCTGAACGGCTACAACTGGTATCTGCTGGGCAGCGCGGGCCTGACCTCCATGCAGCAGAACGTGGATGAGATCGCTGGCGCGCTGGCGGCGGGCAAGTAAAGCCTGATGTGTGAGCGGCGGGGGTATCGCGGGTGAGTTGGCGGCAGTCGATAGGCGGTTGGGGCGGGCTGGCGGTGGCAGTGGGCTTGCTGCTGGCCCTGTGCGCGGCCAGCGTCAGCCTGGGCGCGGGCCAGCTCAGCCTGTCCGCGTTGTGGGGCGCGGGCGAGGACGCGGAGCGCGCCTGGCGCCTGCTGATGGTCAGCCGGATCCCCCGCACGCTGGCCTTGCTGCTGGCGGGCATGTCGCTGGCGGTGGCGGGGCTCATCATGCAGATGCTGGTGCGCAACCGCTACGTGGAGCCCACCACCGCAGGCACCGTGGAGTCCGCCACCCTGGGCATACTCGTCGTCACGCTGCTGGCGCCGGACACGCCCGTGATCGGCAAGATGTTGACGGCCACGGGCTTTGCGCTGGCGGGTACCTTGCTGTTCCTGGCGCTGCTCAAGCGCGTGCCGCTGCGCACGCCCTTCATCGTGCCGTTGATCGGCCTGATCCTGGGCGGCGTGATCCACGCCGCCACCACCTTCGTTGCCTACCGCTACGACCTGCTGCAGTCGCTGCACGCCTGGACCACGGGCGACTTTTCGGGCGTGCTGCGCGGACGCTATGAACTGCTGTGGATAGGCTTCGGCCTGGCCTGCGCGGCCTATGCGGCGGCTGATCGTTACACCGTGGCCGGCATGGGCCGGGAGTTTGCCGCCAACCTGGGCCTGAACCACGCGCGGCTGACGCTGGCCGGGCTGCTGATCGTGTCGGCGATATCGGCCGTGGTGGTCGTGACCGCGGGCGGCATTCCCTTCCTGGGCCTGATCGTGCCCAATGCCGTCAGCCTGGTGCTGGGCGACAACATGCGCCGCTCCATCCCCTGGGTGGCGGTGCTGGGCGGCGTGTTCGTGCTGGCCTGCGACGTCATCGGCCGGCTGGTGATCCATCCCTACGAGATTCCGATCGGCACGGTGGTCGGCGTGCTGGGCAGCATCCTGTTCCTGTGGCTGCTGCGCACGCGGAGGAACCTGCGTGGCTGAACTCGCAATTTCCGTCCCGGCGCCGGCCCGCGCGCCGCAAGCCTGGCGTCTGTGGCTGTTGGGCGCCATTGCGCTGGCCTGCGCCATCGCCTTCATGACGCTGGGCGCCAACGGCCAGTGGTCTTTCGTGATTCCGTTCCGCGGCGCCAAGCTGGCGGCGATGCTGCTGGTGGCCTATGCCGTGGCGGTGTCGTCGGTGCTGTTCCAGACGATCACCCACAACCGCATCCTGACGCCGGCCATCATGGGCTTTGACGCCCTGTACCTGCTGATCCAGGCAGTGGTGGTGTTCGGCTTCGGCCAGGCGGCCACGGCCGCCAGCCATCCGGTGGCCGCATTCCTGCTGGAGGTCGGCGCCATGACGGCGTTCGCCTGCCTGCTGTTCCGCTGGCTGTTTTCGGATGCGGTGCGCAGCCTGCACCTGATGATGCTGGTGGGCATCATCTTCGGCCTGCTGTTCCGCAGCCTGTCCAACTTCGTGGTGCGGTTGATCGACCCCAATGAATTCCTGGTGCTGCAGGACCGCATGTTCGCCAGCTTCAACACCGTGCGCGTGGGCCTGCTGCCGATCGCGCTGGCCGCGGTGTGCGCGGCGTCCCTGCTGGTGTGGCGCATGCGCCGCCGCTACGACGTGCTGGCGCTGGGCCGCGACATCGCGGTGAACCTGGGCGTGGACTATCGCCGCACGCTGATGCTGACGCTGGCCGCCATCGCGGTGCTGGTGTCGGTATCGACGGCGCTGGTCGGCCCGGTGACGTTCTTCGGCCTGCTGGTCAGCAACCTGGCCTATCAGGCCATGGGGTCCGACCGGCACCGCCACACCGTTCCGGCGGCGGTGCTGCTGAGCGTGATCTTCCTGGTGGGCGGCCAGACGCTGCTTGAGCGCGTGCTGGGCCTGAATACCACCGTCAGCGTGGTGATCGAATTCCTGGGCGGGCTGATGTTCCTCGTCCTGATCCTGCGCAGGGGGCGCCGATGATAGAGATCCAGCAAGTCAGCAAGCAGTACGGCGACAACGTGGTGGTCGACGAGGTCAGCCTGTCGCTGCCGGCGGGCGGCGTCACGGCCATCATCGGCCCCAACGGCGCGGGCAAGTCCACGCTGCTGTCCATGGTCAGCCGCCTGCTGCCCATGTCCGCGGGCCGGGTGCTGGTCGAGGGCCTGGACGTGACCCGGGCGGACAGCCGGGAACTGGCGCGCCGCCTGGCCATCCTGCGGCAGGACAATCATCTGCCGTTGCGGCTGACGGCGAGGGACCTGGTCGCGTTCGGCCGTTATCCGCACACGGGCGGCCGTCTGACGCTTGAAGACAAGGATCACATCGACCGCGCCATCGCCTATCTGAATCTGGAGGCGTTGGCCGACCGGTATCTGGACGAGATGTCGGGCGGGCAGCGCCAGCGCGCCTTCGTGGCGATGGTGTTGTGCCAGGACACGCGCTACGTGCTGCTGGACGAGCCCCTGAACAGCCTGGACATGAAGCACGCCGTCGCCATGATGGGCACCTTGCGCCGCGCGGCCGACGAACTGGGCAAGACGGTGGTGCTGGTGCTGCACGACATCAATTTCGCGTCCACCTATGCGGACCGCATCGTGGCGATGCGGGCAGGGCGCATCGCGCGCCAGGGACCTCCGGCCGAACTGGTCCGGCCGGAGGTCCTGAGCGAGCTGTACGAGCTGCCGATCGAGGTGCACGAGATCGGCGGCCGGCGCATCTGCGTCTACTACCGCCAGCCTTAGCGGCTGAGGTCCACCGCGTAGCGCGACAACTGGGTTGCCGGGTCAGGCGTGGCGTCGTGCACCGTGACGTTGTCCACGCCGTGCGCCGCGGCCATGGCCAGCGTGCCCGGCACCGACGCGAACACCACCGGGCCCGCCAGGGCGCCCACCCGCGCGAAGCGCCAACTGCGGTCCAGGCCATAGGTTGCCAGGTCCAGGTCCGGGTGCTTCTTGATGTAGCCGATCAGCACGTCGCGGCTGGCGTCCGGGGCTTGCAGCACGATGTCGCCCTTGCCGCCGGCCAGGCCGGGAAAGTCGCCGCCGCCGCTGGCGCGGTAGTTGTTCGTGACCACCAGGAATTGCGCCGCCGGATTCAGCGGCGCGCCCTGATACGTCAGCTGTGTGATGCGCGAGCCCTTGGGGCGGGTCACGTCGATCTCGTACCGCAGCGCGTTGCCCGCCGCATAGAGCACGTCGAAGTTGAAGGTCGGAAAGCCCGTGTCGATCAGATCCTGCGGTGCGACCTGGCCCGGATCGATCTGCCGGAACTGCTCGGCGGTCTTCTCCAGCCATTGCCGCACGATGTCGCCGCTGACCCGCACCACTTGCAGCGTGTTGGGGTACAGGTACAGATCGGCCGCGTTGTTGATGGCGATGTTGCCTTGCTTCACATAGGTGAAGTCGCCCGGACCGTTGCGTCCGCCCTTGAAGGGCGCCGCCGCCGACAGGATGGGCAGGGCGGCATACGACGGCTTGTTCTTGGCGATGTAGTCCGCCAGATAATCGATCTGCGCCATGTTCACGATCTGCAGCGCCGACACGTCGCCCGCCAGCGCGTAGTAGGTCGCCATGTCGAAGCGGCTCTGGCCGATGGGCGTCTTGACGTAGGCGATGGTGGCGGCGTGTTCGGCCTGCACCAGTTGCTGCGCGGCGGCGTCGGATTCGACGTAGGTCGCGGGCGTGGCGCCGCTCTGCGCGGTCAGGCGCGTGGAGATGCGCTGCACGCGGGTGGCGTCCTTCCGTACCTGCCAGCCTTTGTCATAGGCAAGCTTGAGCGTGATCTGGCCGAGGTTGTTGCCCCATTGGCCGGCCTGCACGGCGGGTACGCCGTTGATCAGCCCCTTCTCCAGCTCTATACCGGGCTGGCCCGCGAATTGCGACTTGGCGTTGGTGTCGGGGAACAGCAGGTGCTGGTGGCCGGTGATCAACGCGTCGATGCCGGGCACCTGGCTCAGGTAGCCGGCGCCGTTTTCCATGGCCGGGCTGTAGGCAGTGAGCATGTCGATGCCGCCATGCGCCAGCGCCACCACCAGGTCCGCGCCGGCGGCGCGCATTTCCGGCACGTAGCGCTGCGCCGATTCCTTCCAGCCCGCGACTTCCACATGGCCTTCCAGATTGGCCTTGTCCCATTGCAGGATGGGCGGGGGCGCAAAGCCGATCACGCCCACTTTCAGCGCGACGTCGATCTGCTTGCCATTCGGATCCGTGGCCTTGAAGGTCTTGTCCAACACGACCCAGGGTTTGAAGATGGGCTGCTTGCTGGCGGCCGATACCACGTTGGCGGATACGAAGGGGAAGCCCGGCGCCGCGCAGTCCTTGGCCCCGGCGGGGTTGGTCTGCGCCGTGCCCTTGCCGATGCCGGCCAGCCCGAAGTTCGTGTCGGTGATCTGCGACAGGAAGGGCAGGCCATAGTTGAACTCGTGGTTGCCCAGCGTGGCCGCGTCATAGGCCAGCAGTTTCATCTGCTTGTAGATCGCCAGCATGTCGCTGCATTGCACCGGCTTCACCAGCGCCTGGTAATCGGACAAGGCCGTGCCCTGGATGGTGTCGCCGTTGTCGAACAGCAGGGTGTTGGCGTTCTGCTTGCGGGCGTTGGCGATCAGCGTGGCCGTGCGGTCCACGCCGTAGCTCTTGTCCTCGGCCAGCTTGTAATAGTCGTAGCCCAGCACATTGGCGTGCAGGTCGGTGGTGCCCAGGATGGCCACGTCCAAGGTGGAACCCTGGGGCACGCTGGCCTGCGGCGGCGCCGGCGGCGCGTCATCGTCGTCGTCATCGCCGCCACAGGCGGCCAGGCCTGCCAGCAGCGCGGCGCTGGCGGACATTGCAAGGATCTTTCCTAGATTCGGCTTCACCGTCTTTCCTCCGGGTTTGAAGGAAAGGAATTTTGGGGACAGCGTGTGACCCGGCCGTGACATGGGTGGAGGCTGGCGCGGCCAGAGTTCGCGCACGGGTGGCATACACCTACTGACAAGAAACTGAATTGGACGGTGGTCTCATTTATCGTGGCCCGCCGGCAACGAAATGATAAAACGATTGCGACCTATTCTTATTGACAGGAGAATCGCCGATCGTTCCATTTCAAACTACTTTAGAAAGACGCAGCACGGCCATGCACGCTCCTCGTTCGATTTCCGCAGCATTGCTCGCCCTGGCGCCCCTTGCCAGCCCGGCGCCGGCGCAAGCCCAGACCAGCACTCCCACCTTGCCCGCCGTGAGCGTATACGGCAACGACGCAGCGTCGCAGAGCTACAACCCGCCTGATTCGTCCAGCGCCACCAAGATCGACGTTCCCTTGCGCGATATTCCGCAAACCGTCAACGTCGTGCCCGCGGAAGTCATGCGCGACCAGCATGCCAATTCGATGCAGGACGCGTTGAAGAACGTGCCGGGCGTGAGCTTCTCCACGGGAGACGGGCAGCGCGACCAGGTGTCGATCCGCGGCTTTACCGCCATCGCCGACCAGTTCGTCGACGGTTTCCGCGACGACGCGCTGTATTTCCGCGACCTGTCCAACGTCGAACGCATCGACGTCATCAAGGGGCCGGCCGCGGTGCTGTACGGCCGCGGATCGTCGGGTGGTCTGATCAATCGCATCACCAAGAAGCCCGGCGAGGACATCACGCAGGTGGGCTTGAGCTACGGTTCCTGGAACGACCGGCGTTTGGATCTGGACCTGGGCCGCTCGACCGAAAGCGGCAGCATGGCGTGGCGCCTGACCGGCGCGGTGGAGAAGGGCGACAGCTATCGCGACAAGCAGTTCCTGGACCGCAAGGCAATTGCGCCGTCCGCCCAGTTCCGCCTGGGCGAAGGCACGACCCTGCTGCTGCAAACCGAATTCCTTGAAGACCGCCGCGTCACGGATTTCGGCATCCCCGCCTATCACGGCCGGCCGGTGGACGTGGATCCTTCCACCTACTACGGCGCCGAAAACGCGCGTGACGCGGACTATTCACAGGCGCGCGTGCAGTCCTATGCGGCCACGCTGAACCATCGTTTCAATGAGAACTGGTCGCTGCGCAACGCCACGCGCTACTACCACTACACCCTGGATCGCAACAACACCTTGCCGGGCATCGTGAACGAGGCCGCGCGGACCGTGACCTTGAACCGCTCGAATGTGCTGCGCGAAGAGCACGGCTGGACCAACCAGACCGAACTGACGCAGCGCGCGCAGTGGGGCGCGGTGCGCCACGAGATCCTGTACGGCGTGGAGGTCGGGCAGCAGAACAAAGACCTGGTGAACTACTCGGCCAACAATGTGGCCACCGTCGATCTGTTCAATCCGGTGCTGCCGACCTTGCCCTTGCAGGTCGCCGGCCGGCCAAGCACGGATAACCTGGGCCGTTTCAACACCCTGGGCCTGTACGTGCAGGACATGGTGTCGCTGGGCGAACACTGGAAGGTGCTGGGCGGTGTGCGCCATGACCGCTTCGAGCAGAAGACCGAAGACCGCCGCAACGGCACCAACCTGGCCCGCACCGATTCGAACTGGAGTCCGCGCCTGGGCCTGGTGTTCCAGCCGGACGCGGTGCAGTCATACTACATTTCGTGGAGCCAGTCGTACCAGCCGTCCGGCGAAGCATTCTCGCTGGCCGCCAACAATGCCGATCTGGCGCCCGAGAAAACCACCAACTACGAAATCGGCGCCAAATACGATTTCCTCGATGGCAAGCTGTCGACCACCGTGTCCGTCTTCCGCCTGGAACGCACCGACATCAAGGTCACCAATCCGGTCACCAACACGCTGGTGCCGGTCGGCACGCAGCGCACCGACGGCGCGGAATGGACCTTGTCGGGCGACCTGAGCAACGGCTGGCGCGCGATGCTGGGCTACGCCTACCTGGATGCACGCATCACTGAGTCCATCGCGCGTGATGGCGGCAAGAACGTGGAAGGCAAGCGCGCCACGCTGACGCCGCGGCACGCCGGCAACGTCTGGGTCACGAAAGACCTGGGAGAGGGCTTCGGCGTGGGCGCCGGCCTGAACCTGGTGGGCGCGCGCTACGCCAACCCGGGCAATACCGTCAGGCTGCCGGGCTATGTGACTGCCGACGCCGCCGCGTGGTGGCGCAAGGGGCCGTATTCGGTGCAGCTGAACGTGTACAACCTGTTCGATGCCGGCTACATCGTGTCGGCCCACGGCAGCAGCCCCAACCTGAACATGCCGGGCGCGCCGCGCAACGCGATGCTGAGCCTGCAGTACCGCATGTAAGCCCTAGCGCAACGGCGATTCCCGGGGCAGGCTGTCGGCTTCCAAAGCCGCCAGCGCATCCAGGAAGCGCCATGCGAAAGACCCTGGGCCCGACGCCAGTTCGCCGGCGTGCCGGCCGGCGATGGCGAAACACGACAGGGCGGCGACTGCCGCCGAGTACGGATCATCCTTGGACACCGCCGCGCAGGCGCCGACCAGCGCCGTCAGCGCGCAGCCGGTGGCCGTGACGCGCGGCATCAAGGGTGAGCCGCCCACGATGCGGACGGCGCGCGTGCCGTCCGTGACGTAGTCGGTTTCACCGGTCACCGCCACCACCGCCGCGCGGCTGGCGGCGATGGCATGCGCGGACTGCTCGGCCTGCGAGACGGCGTCGCGCGCGTCCACGCCCTTGCTCGCGCTTTGGCCGCCAGCCAGCGCGATGATCTCCGAGGCGTTGCCGCGGATGATGGCGGGGCCCAGGTCCAGCAGGCGTCGCACCGCGTCGCGGCGAAAGGCGGTGGCGTGGTGCGCCACCGGATCGAGCACCCAGGGGATGCCGGCCTCGTTGGCTGACGCGGCGGTCAGCAGCATGCTGTCCAGCCAGGGCGACGACAGGGTGCCGATGTTGATCACGACCGCGCCGCAGACGCGCGCGAACTCGGGCGCTTCTTCCTGCGCATGCACCATGGCGGGCGAGGCGCCCATGGCCAGCAGCACGTTGGCCGCGGTGTTCATGGAAACGAAATTGGTCAGGCACTGCACCAGCGGCGCATCGCGGCGCAGGGCGGCGATCAGGTCGCGCGAAATGAGCGCCTGGGCGGAAAGGTCGGGAAGGAATTGCATGCCGTGGGGCCTCGCTCTGGGGATCCAGGCGGGCGGAAGGCCGGGCGGGCGGCTCAATGGAACTCGGCGCGCTAGCGGTTCGGCACCGTCCCTACGCCAGCATTGCCTGGATCAGGTTCAACGGGTTGCCGCGCTGCATGGGCGTGTCGCCCGCGCCAGCGGCGTCTCGGCCTCTTGTCGAAGCGCCCCGGGTGGATTTACACATGTTCGGGCGGGCCGCTAGGCTTGTCAAGCAGTGGCGGCGGGGGTGGCTCGGTTTGACCGGTGCTTATGGCCTATTGCAGGAGGAATGGCTCCTTATCACAATGGGCGCAGTCCATTTGGCGCATGGAGGCAGGCATGGCAACTCGCATACCCCCCGGTCGAGCCGATGCCGGAATGCCACACATGAAAGAAGGTGCGGAGATGCGCGCCGTCTCGCGCGCTGCTGGCGATCAGGACGGCGACGAGGATAGGAAACACGGGACGAGCGACCAGGAAGCCCTGGCTGCGCGGGCGCGGCACCTTGCTCGCGAAGATGGCGGGGACGGTCCGCAAAGTACTGGCTGGGGCTTGGCCCTATCGGGCGGTGGCATACGTAGCGCGACATTCTGCTTCGGTCTATTGCGGGCGCTGGCCCGTAACCGCGTGCTGCGCCGCTTCGATTACCTTTCCACGGTATCCGGCGGCGGCTACATCGGAGCCGCGCTAGGCAGGCTCTACCAAGAGGGCCAGGGCGCGGCGGAGGTAGAGAGAGGGCTGGCGCGCGACGATACCCTGTTGCTCTGGTGGTTGCGTAGCAATGGCCGTTATCTGAAGGCTGCGGGCCGACAGGATCTGGGACAGGCTGCAGCATCCATTTTTCGGGGTGTTGTCGGGTCGCACTTCGAGGTCTTGATCCTGTTGTTGTTGGCGGCGTTGCTCATCAACCTACCGAATCTGCGGCATGTGTGGCCATGGTTGCCGGATGGGTCGGAACAACTCTGGCTATGGAGCTTGGCGCTACCCGGATCATGGGCCTTGGTGGCTGTATTGGGCTATTGGAGCGTAGGCGCGGCTGCTGCCGATTCCACAAACCAGGGCACGGTATCGTCGCGCCGCCTGGCGTGGAACAAGCAATTGGCGCAGGCGCTCTGGCTGGGAGCAATTCTTGTCTCATTGATGCTGGCCAGAATGGCGGCCGTGGCGCTCTACGATTGGATGAAAATCGGAGCGGCGCCAGCCGTGGCGGTAGGCGCCGTCGCCACATCGGCCGTCGCGGCTTTGCGTTTCGCATGGCCTCATTTGCAGCGGCTGATCGTTCGCAAGGGCATGACGCTGCTGGCGCACAACGCCATGCAGCTGATAAACATCGCCGGCCTGCTCTATGTCGCCATGCTGTTGGTTGGCTTGTCGGCGCTGATGCATGCGGCAACCCTATCTGATGTGCGCTGGGAACTTCCGGGTTGGCGCGTGGAGGGGAAATCGGCCTTGGCCTTGAGTTGGCTGGTGCCCTTGTTGGCGGTGAGCGTCTTTTACCTGTGGACGGGGAAACAGCGCGAGGTCCTGAATCTGTCGTCGCTGCACAATTTCTACCGGGCGCGCATAGAACGGGCCTATGTGTCGGTGGGGAACTATGCTGCCGTTTCCAAGGAGGATGCGCGCTTCGCGGAATCTCCGCTGCAGCCCGCCAAGGATGGCGCGACCGACCGCGTATTGGCGCTGCTGGACGCGGCCGCAGGCGATGACATCGAACTCAACCGGTATATGCCGCAACGCCATGGCGGGCCGATACACCTGATGAGCACCTGCATCAACCAGACCATCGATGACCGGACCCGCAATTACAACGCCGATCGCAAGGGCGTGGCGCTGACGGTCAGCTCGCTGGGTGTCGAGATCGGCACCGCCGCGCCGATCAGTGATGTTGCCGGGCTCGGGTCGCTGTCCCGATGGGTGGCCATTTCCGGGGCAGCCGCGAGCACGGGAATGGGATCGCGGACACGGCCGGGAATTGCGGCATTGCTGTTCTTGATGAGCGCCAGGCTTGGATACTGGTACACCGTGCCCAAGGCTGTCCAGTCGACCCGGCAGGAATGGCGCGGGGGAGGCGAGTCTTCCTCGTCCGAGGCTTCCCGGTCTCCAAGGTGCGAACGCCCGGCGGCTTGGCTGGCAGGCCGGTTTCCGAAGGCGGCAGCCGTGTTGTCGGAGCTGTTGGCGCGGTTCCCGGGGCTGCGGTCCGACGCCTGGTATGTGTCGGACGGTGGACATTTTGAGAACACGGGCGTCTATGCGCTGCTCAAGCGTGAATTGCCATTGATCGTGGTGGCGGACGTGGGCGCTGATCCGAAGTATCGCTGCGAAGACCTGGAAAATCTGGTGCGCAAGGCCAGGATCGACTACGCCGCTGAAATCGAATTCCTGGATGCTTCCCGCTTGCCATGGACCCAGGCCTCAACTGCGATGACCACGCTTGCAGATCTGGCCGAGCATGGTTCTGAACCGGGCTGCGGCTGCCTGCTGCCGGCCCTCATCCGGTACTCAAGCGGGAGGCAGGGCGTGCTGCTGGTATGCAAACCGCGGGTACCGAAGCAGGCGCCCCTGGATCTGGCCTCCTATGCCCGGGACGCCCGGGGCAGCGGCTTTCCGCAGCAGAGCACAGGAGACCAGTTCTTCGACGAAGCGCAATGGGAGGCCTATCATTTGCTGGGCCTGCTGACAGGTCAGCATCTCACGGCCACCGTGCTTGAGATGCTGGCGCGGGCTTCGGTCCAAGGGCTAGCGGCGCCGCGCGTCTAGGTGCATGCGGGCCGGCCCGCGCGGCGTCCCGGACGCTGTCCAGGATAGGGGCTACCAAGCCATGCGCAGGCGCCCCAGCGCAGGCAAGGCCCCGACCGTGGCCGCCAGCCCACCCGCAGGCGGCAGGGTCTCGTTATCCGCCACGCGCCCATCCGGATCGAGAAAGTCGCTCAGCACATCATCGCGCAGCCGGATGAAGCGCGGATCGCTGCGGTTGCGGGGATGCGGCAGATCGATGTCGACGACGCGGCGGATGCGTCCCGGACGCGGCTGCATAACCACCACGCGGTCGCCCAGGAACACGGCTTCCTCCACGTCGTGGGTGACCAGCACCATGGTGATCTGCTCCTGCTGCCAGATGCGCTGCAACTCGTTCTGCAGCCGGGACCGCGTCAACGCGTCCAGGGCCCCCAGCGGCTCGTCCAACAGCAGCACGCGCGGGCGGTTGACCAGGCCGCGCGCGATCGCCACGCGCTGCGCCATGCCGCCCGAGATCTGGTGCGGGTAGGATTTCTCGAATCCCTGCAAGCCGACCAGCGCGATGTGCTCGGCCACCAGCTCGCGCTTTTCGGCCTTCGACAGGGGCGCGTTGCGCAGCGCCGTCGCGATATTGCGCTCCACGTTCAGCCATGGAAACAGGCGGTGGTCCTGGAACACGATGCCGCGGTCCAGGCCCGCGCCGCGCACCGGCTTGCCGTCCAGCAGGATCTGGCCGGAGTAGTCGCCATCCAGTCCCAGGATCAGGCGCAGCAGCGTGGACTTGCCGCAGCCGCTTGCGCCCACGATGCTGACGAAACGCCCGGCGGGCACGTCCAGGTTGATGTCCTGCAGGACCTGCAGCGCCTCCGCGCCGTCGCCGGGGCCGGCATAGCGCTTGCCCACGCCGCGGATGTTCAATTCCTTGCCGAAGATGCTCGTCATTCCTTTCCTACTCCATCAGGCGGCGCCGTAGCGGTGCCGCGCCAGCCGGCGCTCCAGCGCGCGGGCCAAAGCATTCATGGACCAGCCCACCAGGCCGATCACGAACATGCCGAAGATCACCAGGTCCATCTGGAAGTGTTCGCTGCCTTCGATCAAGGTGTTGCCGATGCCGTGGCCCGCGACCAGCAGGTACTCCGCGCCTATCGTCGCCAGCCAGGAGTAGATCAGCGCCAGGTACACCCCGGTGAAGATCGAAGGCGCCGCCGACGGCAGCACCACGTGCAGCAGCGTCTGCCAGCGGGAATAGCCGAACACGCGAGCCACTTCCAGCAGCGCGGTGGGCGTGCTGCGTATGCCGTCGCAGGTGTTGACGACCACGGGCACCAGGGCGGCCAGCGACAGGAACGTCACCTTGGCCACATCGCCCAGGCCGAACCAGACGGAGATCAGCGGGATCCAGGCAAACAGCGAGATCTGCTTGAAGGTGTTGAAGCTCGGGCCCACGATACGGTTGAACAACGGCAGCAGTCCCAGCAGCGCGCCCAGTATCAGGCCGAGCGTGGTGCCGATCGCGAAGCCGGTGAATTCGCGTGCCAGGCTCGCGCTCAACGCGCGCCACAGCCGTCCCGACGATATCTGGCTGGCGGCCGTCTCCAGCACCTTCTCCGGAGATACCAGCAAGGGCGTGGACACCCAGTCCAGCCGCGCCAGCGCCCACCAGGCCAGGATCGCGGCGGCGGGCAGCACCAGGCCACGCCAGCGGGCGCGTACCCAAAGGCTGGTGCGGCGGGCGAGGGACAGCGGGTTGATCGATAGCGCCATCATGCCTGGGCTCCGGTGGACGCCGCGCCCAGGCGGGTAGCGGCCTGGCCGCCGCCCGCGCGGGCTTCGGCCATGTCCAGCAGCTTGTCGATGACGTAGCCGATGGCGCCCACCACGATCACCGCCGCCATCACCAGATCCAGCTGGAACAGCTGCCGGCCATAGACGATCAGGTAGCCCAGTCCTTCGCTGGATGCGACCAGCTCCACCACCACCAGCGACAGCCAGGCCTTGGTGAAACCCAGCCGCAGGCCGGTGAAGAGCGTGGGCAAGGCGTGGGGCAATACGACTTCCAGCACCTGCTGGCGGCGCGTGTAGCCATAGACGCGGGCCACTTCCAGCAGGCTGGCAGGCGTCTGCCGGAATCCCTGCAAGGTGTTCAGCGTCACCGGCACCAGCGCGGCCTTGGCAATCAGGATGTACTTCAGTGGCTCGCCTATGCCCACCAGCAGCAGCACGAAGGGCAGCCATGCCAGGACCGGGATCTGCACCAGCGCGTTGAAGGTGGGCAGGATGTAGGCTTCCAGCGGACGCCACAATCCCATCGCGGCCCCCAGCGCCAGGCCCAGCGCGCTGCCTACCGCGAAGCCCACCAGCACGCGCTGCATGCTGGCCTGCACGTTCAGCCAGAGGTCGCCGCTGCTGTAGAGGTCCTGCAAGGTCAGCCAGACGAAGTGGGGCGAAGGCAGCACCTGCGGGGAGATCCAGCCCTGCGAGGCGCCCGACTGCCAGAGCGCAAGCAGCGCCAGCGGCAGCAGCCAGGGCAGCAGGCGGCCGCCGGCGTTGCGCAGCAGCTCGGCAGGCGCCTGGCGCACACCGCGCCGCGTGGACGGAAGCGGCGCGCTCAGCGTATTTCCGGACATGGCGGCTCCTTAGCGCGCGGCGGCGCTGGCTTGGCGCTCGGCGGATGCCGGCTGGCCTTGCGCGTTGAACGCGGTCCAGCGGGCGGCAAGATTGGCCTTCTGCAACGCGGCGTTGAGATAGCGCGGCTCGAACCAGCCGTCCACGCTCACGGGGCGGCGGATCAGCTTCAGTTTCAGCGCATCGTCCGCCACGGCCTGGTAGCGCGCGGCGAGGAACTCGTCCAGCAGCGGCGAATTGCGCACGGCCAGCACTTCGCCGTCGAACTCCGCCTGCCAGGACGCGTAAGGTGTGCCGCTGCGCGCCCAGATCTTGAAGAGCGCATCGCGGTTCTGTTCGTCGGAGGACCATTGCGCGGCGCGCACGAACACGTCGACCACGCGCTGCACGGCTTCGGGGTTCTCCTTCTCGAAATCCTCGCGCACCAGCAGGGAAGCCTGGCGCGTGTACGAGGGATCCTGACCCTTGGTCGAGTAGATGATGCGCGCCAGGCCCTGGTCGCGCAGCTTGAAGTACTCGTAGCCGCCGAAAGCCGCATCCACGCCGTTGGAGACCAGCGCCGCCTGCGCGCTGCCGGTGTCCAGGTTGACACCCTTGATGTCGCGTTCGGTCAGCTTGCGCGAGGCCAGCACGTTGATGGCGACCAGGTGGCCGTTGGTGCCGCGAAAGATCGACACCTTGCGGTCCTTCAGGTCGTCCAGCGATTGCAGTGTGGAGTCCTTGGGCGTGGAGACGTACAGGTTGTTGCGCACGCCGCTGCCCAGCAGGATGCGGGTCTTCAACCCGTTGGAGCGGCCCACCACCGACGGCAGGTCGCCCTGATAGGCGAAATCGATCTGCTTGTTCGAGAGCGCTTCGTTGACCGCGGGGCCCGCGCCCTTGAAGAACAGCCACTGCACCTGGGTGCCGGTGCCCTGGAAGGCTTCCTCCAGCCAGTTGTTGGCGCGCGCCACGCCGCCCGGCGAGCCGCCCCAGGTGATGGGATCGCCGCCGCCGGCGGTCGCCACGCCGATGCGCACCACGTCGGACGCGGCCAGGGAGGCGAGGCTGACGGCGCACAAGGCAGCGCCCAGCATCAGGCGTGAAATCAGGCTGCGGGGAGAGAGCAGGGTGCGCATGGTCGTTCCGTATATCGATGATGAATGAAAAGTCCGGGCCGGCAGGCGCCGGCCGCGGGCAGGACTGAGCGCCCGCCAGCGCGTGCCGGCGGGCGGGATTGCCCGGTTGCGGTAAGGTCAGGCCGCGCGCTTCTCGGCGCGCGTCTGCAGCTTTTGCTCGATGCGCGTGCCCTTGAAGAAATCGGGATGCGCCTGGGTATAGAAGCGGTAGGGGTTGTCGAATACCAGCGCCTTGAAATCCGCCGCGGAGATCACGCCGTCTTCCACCAGGTCCCAGCTTTCGGCCAGGGGCTCGGTCAGGTCGGGCACGTCCCAGTGGCCGACGTCGGATGACCAGATCGCGTTGAGTTTGGTGTTCAGCGGATTGGCGCGGTCGTTGAAGGCCGCGCCTATGGTGCGGTCGTCGGCTTCCGAGCCGAAGTAGAAGCTGTCGACCCAGCGCTTGCGGATGTCCTCCACGCTGTCGATGCCGGCCGCGGCAAAGTCGTCGAGTTCATCGCCCACGGGTTCGCGGCTGTGGTGCAGCGCCGACAGGCCCAGGCTGTCGCGCAGCAAGGTGTCCTTGTTGATCTCGCGCCCCTTGAGCAGTTCGGCGCCGTAGCGTTCGAACAGGTCCGCCAGCAGCTCCACGTCCGCGTTGGCCGGGTTGTACTGCTGCACGGCATTGCGGTTGCGCTTTTCCCAGCGGTCCACCAGGTGCGCGTACACGTGCGCGCCCCAGTCCGCGCCGCCTTCCAGCAGGGCCACGCGCAGGTTCGGAAAGCGCCGCGTCACGCCGCCGAAGAACAGCGCCTTGGCGAAGGCCTGGGAACCGTCGGCGAAGTGGCCGATATGGTTGAACATGTAATTGCTGATGGAATGGCGGCCGGTCCAGCCCTGGCTGCCGTAATGGGTGGCCAGCGGCACGCCCAACTCCACCGCCTTGGCCCAGAACGGGTCGTAGTCGTACTCGCTGTCCAGGCCGAAGAAGTCCACGTAGGAAGCATGGCGCGCGATCTCCGGGAATTCCGCGGGCGGGTACTTGTCGGCGATGGCCTTGATCGGCCGGCGCACGCCGCCCGGAATGTTGGCCACCTTCAAGCCCAGCGTCTTGACCGCGAACTCGAGTTCCTCGATGGCTTCCTGCGGCGTGTTCAACGGAATGCCCGCCACGGGCGTCAGGCGGTCGCTGTACTTGCGGTACTGGTCCGCATGGAAGTGGTTGATGGCGCGGTGCAGCGGCTGGCGGTACTCGTCGCCCGCGCCCAGCGGCGCCAGCACGTCGTTGGGAAACAGGATGGAGTAGTCCGAGCCCTGTTCCTCCAGGCGCTCGTACAGCAGCTCCGGCAGCGTGACCGTCGCCAGGTCCAGGGTATTGCGCGTGACGCGCGCCCACCAGGGCGAGCGCAGCGTGCGGTTGCGCTGCCGTTCTTCCGGCGTCTGCTGGTACCAGTCCTTGCCCTGGGACTTGGTGGCGAAGCGCGAGCCTTGCGTCTTGCGCAGCACGTCCACCAGCTTGGAGCCGCCATAGTGCTGGATGTAGTCCTCCAGCACGGGCGCGTAGTCGTTGACGTGTACGTCGGTGTCGATCACTGGATAGTCCAGCTTCGCCTTGATCGCGGCGGAGCGGGAAGCCTGGGTACGGTGCAGCCGGTCGTTCATGCGGGTCTCCGAGAGTGAAACGGACGCGGCGCCTTGCGGGTTTGGCAAGGCCGGCGCGGACAGGTCACAGTACGGGAGACGGTCGCCTGGCCAAACGACCGATTCGCAATTTCTAACTGAGTGATGTGCTTATGGCATTGGGGCGATTGGGGGGGCGGAGTCCGCATACTCAAATCTGGGGATGTGGCATCCGACAAGATGCTCCTACCATGGTTCTCGCAGCCGCCGTATACATCGACCGATTCGCGACCATGCCGAGGGGAAGATGTTTTGCCCAGAACCTTGTGCGGATGGTATCCGAGCCGGTGCCGTTCATGCGATTGGTGGAGGGCTGGTCAGGGCGTTTTCACGTACTGTGCGTTGACGCCGTACGTTGGAACCTGTGCCTCTTTGGCCATTTTGGGTTGAAAGACATTGTTTGCTCGGCTTGGCGTGCGCGGCGGCCTATGTCCGAGGAGATCGGAGAGCGTCTCATGAAGGGTTTCGTCAATGTCGAGGCAGTCAATTTGCGGGCCACTCCCAGCACGGCGCAGAACGCGCCAATCGGCAGCCTGACGCTAGGCCAGGAAATTGTCGACCTGGGGGGCGCGCCCGCGGGGTGGCACCATGTCCAAACGAAAATGGCTGGCTTGGACGTCAAAGGCTACTCGGTTGATGGCCTGGCGGACTCGAAGTTCAAGTGGGCCAAGACTAAACAGCCGACGCTGCGGCCACCCGCCACGCGAGCTCGCGAAGCACTTGTAGCGGCCGCGGTGGAACAGTGGCTTCGATTCGACAAAGGGCGAGGAAAGGAGAACGAGGAACCCTATAGCGGCTATATCCACGAAATGTGGAAGGCGCTGGGTAAGGATCTGACCGGAAAGGACACCCGCTATCCCTGGTCCGCCGTCGCTATATCTCTCATGGTAAGCAATGCGGCGAAGATCATCCCGGAATTCAAGGCGTTCAAGCGGTCCATCGGTCACGCGGCCTATATGTGGGATGCCATCAAGAAGCGGGCGAGCCGGGACATGTCCGCGCCGTTCTGGGGCGTTCCCATCACGGAAGAAAAACCGGAGGTCGGCGACATCATCGGTAGTTGGCGGGAAACTCCCTTCACGTTCGACCAATATCTCGAAGCGTCAAAAAACCCGGAAGCCCCCAGCCATTCCGACATCATCGTGGCGGTAGGCACCGAGGTCGCGTTGGCCATAGGCGGCAATGTCAGCCAATCGGTCTTCGTTACCGGCTATCAGCTGACGGCCGGCGGCAATATCGCGAAGAACCAACGATTCCGTAAGGGAAAGTTGGTCGGAGAAGCAATTGTCCTGATGAAAAACCGAATCGCTTGAGGGGACTCATATGCGCATCGCATTTGCCTCTTGCATTGCCTCCAATGTATTCAATGATCAACCAGTCTGGGACTGGATAAGAGAGCAAACGCCAGATCATCTGATCTTGCTGGGCGATAGCTTGTATCTCGACATACACGTCGGGGAAGCAGGACATCCAAAAGATATGAGCGTGGACGCTTTTGCCAAGCATGCGTTTTCTCGATACAGCGAATTGCTTCACCAGGCACAGTTTTCCAGACTCGTGAAGTCGTTGCCAGCAGGTTCAGTCTGGACCACTTGGGACGATCACGACTGCCTGTGGAATGATGTCCTGGGCGCGGCTGCCAGGGAAAGTCCTGTTCAGGCGCCGAAGCTGCGTATCAGCACCGCCCTGCATGAGGCATTTCGAAGAACCTTGAAAAAAGGCATGACTGCGGGCTCGTTTCCCAAGGCCTATAGCGCACCGGTTCTTTGGAAGGAGAATCAGCCGCCTCTTGAATCTCCAAGTATCAAGCTGTCGGATGACGTGATGTTGCATCTTGCAGATGTACGTAGCTGGCGCACCGGAACCTGGCTGATCCCAGCCGACCAGTGCACGATATTGGGCGCGCGACAAAGAGCCGGCTTCAAGGCTGCCATGGACCTCGCGCCTGACGCAGTTCATCTGTTTGCCAGTGGCTCTACCTGTGCCGACTACAAAGTTGGATATGTCGCTGACTGGAATTGGTTGTTAGGCCAGGCAGCCGTGCGCAAGATCCTGGTACTCAGTGGCGACATCCACCGCAACGAGTCTGATGCTTTTTTCACCACGGGCTGGCCTTTGCATGAAGCGACTTCGTCAGGCGCGGCGGTAAAGTACGCCGTGACGATAGGCGAGACGCATAGAAACTACGGCCTTGTTGAGATCAATGAGGAACATGTTGCATTTTCCTTTTTTGCACAGAACAAGCCCGAATCGCGTCATTCGCGCAGGTTAAGCCGTCGGACCTGGCTCCCCACATAAAACCCCGGCGCCACAGACTCTTGAGCGCGCTTGCCGATCTTCGAGCAAGTCATCTCAACCACCCGGCGGCTTCGAAAAGTCCCCGCGCTCCAGGATGAAGCTGGTCGCCACGCCGAACACCACGCCCCAGAACGGCGCGCCAATACCCAGCAGCGGCAGGCCGCCCAGCGTCACCAGGAAGGCGACCAGGGCGCCCAGCGTGAAGTGCTGGCGGAACGCGGTATGGAAGGCGCTTTGCAGGATGCGCAAGAGCGCCAGACCCGCCAGCGTCGCGACGAAGGCCGCGGGCGTGGCCAGCAGCGCCTGCGTGACCAGCGGCGAGAACAGTCCGAACACGATCACCATCACGCCCAGGAAGATCGCGGCGATCCAGTGCCGCGACGCGTTGGCGCCGGAAGCGATGATGGCGTTCGATGGGCCGGCCAGGCAGGTGGAGACGCAGCCCAGGCATGCGGTCAGCGCCGAGAACACGCCGCAGGCATTGGTGATGGCGTTGACCGGCGGCCGGTGCAGCGAATTGCGCAACACGGCGATCCCCTGCGCGTTCTGCACGGCGATCACGGTAACGGCAAGCGGCAGCACCAGCTCGAACGCGGCGGCCCAGGAGAATACCGGCGCGTAGAACTGCGGGCTGGCCACCGAGGTCGCAAGCGTGACATGTTCCAGGGCCGGCGTCCTGCCCATGAACACCAGTGTGCCTACCCCGGCGATCAGCGCGCCGATGATGGGCGAGAAACGCTTTTGCACTGCGGGAAAGAACGAGACCAGGAAGAAGGTGGCTGTCATGATGCCCGCGAGCCAAGGATCGGCGGCGAACGACTTGATCCAGTCCAGTGCGAAGCTGAGAAAGACGCCGGCGACCATGCCCATGACGATAGGCATGGGGATGCGGTTCATGATGGCGCCGACCCATCCCGTCAGCCCCAGCACCAGCATCAGCGCGGCGGTCAGCAGATAGGCGCCGATGACCTCGGCAAAGGGCAGATGCTGCAGGGCGCTCGCGACGAGCACGGCGCCGGGTATGGTCCATAGGAAAGCGAGCGGCTGCCGGTAGATGGCGGACATCACGATGGTGAGGATGCCATTGAGCACGAATGCGGCAAAGATCCACGAAGCCAGGGTGGCCTGGCTGAGGCCTCCCTTCACGCCGGCGCTCAGGATGATGGCGACCGGCGCGGAGGCGGAAAACAGGAACGCCACAAATGCGTTGGTCAGTTCGTCCGCCGGGAACGAGGACGAGGCGGCTGGAATCGTGTTTTGCTCAGCCATGGACCTGCCCCTGGGTGAGCAGGTCACGACAGCTGAAGAAGAGGAAGAATGATTCGAACGTCATTGCGGATCCACTTTGCGTAGCGTGCAGTTGGGCCATATCGTTCTCAGCGCCTCGCCGAGCTCCGAAACAATACAGGAAATATCCTGTTCTGCGGTTTCGTGCAGGGCTTCCGCGACGATCAGCGCACGCGTCGAGGCAGGGCGGATCGCGGACCAGCCGCTCTGCCGATTGGTCCAGCGGCGCGCATGGGCGCGGCCGGAATCATCGGCGAATATGACTTCGCCGGGTTCCGGGTGCTCGGTTTGGCCTGCGAAGGTTTCGTAGGTTTCATCGCCGCGTGCGAACCGTACGGCCAGGGAGCCGGCGATCTGGTCCGCATCGAAGACGGCAATGGGTATGGCGTGCGCCAGCGAAGCGGCGTTGCACAGGTCGATCAGCGGGTGCAGCGCAGGCAACGCCCCTTCCTTGCGGTAGCGCCGCAGCAGCGCTTCGGATGCGCAACGGTACTGGGTCGGCTTGAGGCCCATCGCGGCAAAGGCGCGCCGCCAGGCTTGTATCTCGGGAAATTCGGCTTCGCTGGCGCCCGCCAGGCGCTGGTCGGCAATGGCCATGAGCCTGGAAATCGCGGGATCGGCGTTGGCCGTTGCATCGATATGGTCAACCAGCAAGGCAGCGGATCGAAGCTGAGAAAAGCGGGTGCGCAGGTCGTGGGCGTAGCGGAAGGGGAGGGGCATGTCTGTGGCTCGGTGGGTTCGCGCAACACTATGTGCGATGGGATCGGGGCGCGTCTTGAATGAAATTGCGGACCGGCTCGTCATCCGCCCGCAGGCTGGTGTCATTGAACGGCGTAATTCGCACTTGAATATATACGGTCGTATGTATATTATTCGGTGGACACGCAATGACATACGAGAGGCGACTTGGCATGACCAGCACCATCCTGAAAACATCAGTCCCGGCGGATCGGCATCAGGCCAAGAACCAATGGTTTCCCGTTGCGCTGCTTGCCTTCGGCGTGTTTGTCGTCGGAACCGGGGAGTTCGTGCTGGCTGGCTTGCTGCCGCTGCTGAGCGTCTCCCTGAGCGTTTCACCGGCCGTCGCTGGACAGGTGATCACGATCTTCGCGCTGACCTGCGCCGTCGCCGGTCCGGTCCTGACGACCTCCACCGCGGGGTGGGACCGCAGAATCGTGCTGGTTCTTGCCGCGATGATCTATCTTGCAGGCAGTGTCTGGACCGCGCTCGCGCCATCCTACGCCCAGGTCCTGGGTGGCCAGATCGTGGCGGCGCTTGGCGTGGGATGGTTCGTGCCGAACGCCACGGTCACGGCCGCCGCCATGGTCTCGCCAGCGCACCGGGGGCGCGCAATCGCCTTGGTCGTCAGCGGCTTCACCGCGGCGACCGCGCTGGGCGCGCCCCTGGGCACGGCGCTGGGCGGGATGTTCGGCTGGCGTTCGACCATGTGGCTGGCAACCGCTCTGGCGGCGCTGGGCGCGGCCGGGGTCTTCGTCTTTATCCCGAAGAGGACCACGATCGCCGCAGCAGCAGGATTACGCGAGCAATTGCGTCTCCTGCTTGAGCCTCGCATTGTCGCGGTCCTGGGCGTGACCCTGCTGGCGTTCACCGCCGTGTACATGCCGTACACCTATATGGGCATCATCTTCGAGCGGGCCACGCAGGGCAGCAGCATTTACCTCGCGGGGCTCATGACGACGCTGGGCGTGGTCGGCACGTTCGGCAATCTGGGCGCCGGCATGCTTGCCGACCGGATCGGCGGCCCCAGGGTCGTGGCGGTCGCCTTGCTTTGGCTGATCGCCAGCTTGCTGGCGCTGCGGCTGACGACCGGCCATCTGCCTTATGCCTTCGCAATGATCTCGATATACGGAATTGCCGCCTTCGCGATCACGACGCCGCAACAGCACCGGCTGATCGCGCTCAAGCCTGAAGCGGCCGGGGTGCTGGTTTCACTCAATCAGGCCATCCTGTACCTGGCCATCGCGCTGTCCGGTTCGATCGGCGGCCTTGGAATCGAGTGGGTGGGGGCGGAGAATCTGGGCTTCGTGGCAGCGGCGCTGGCCGCCGCGGCACTGGTAATGTCGCTGTCGACAAAATCGAGAGCGGCGCTAGCCGTTGATGGCGGCTAGTACCGCGCGAGGGGCGCGTCAGAACCTGCCGCGCAGCGTCAAGGCGAAATTGCGTGGCTCGCCATAGAAATTGCCGAATCCGCTGGAACCCACGGTCTGGTAATAGCGCTTGTCGAACAGGTTGTTGGCATTCAATGCCAGCGACCAACGCGGGTCGATCTGATATTCGATTCGCCCGCTCCAGAGGGCATAGCCGGCCTGGCTGAACTTGAACGGCACGTCATTGCCGTCCCATTTTCCGGAATCGGGGTTGTACGTGGACGCGGTGCCCGACACGTAGTTCGCGCTTTGCGCCGTGACGCCGCCGCCGATACGCCATTTGTTCAACTGGCCGGGCAGGCGATAGCTGCTCCATAGCTTGAACAGATGGCGCGGCGTGATGGAACTGTAGCGCCCGGTGTCGCCGTCGCGGTCCGCGTTGCTGTTGTAGGTGTAGCCAGCGGTCAGTTGCCACCCGGGGGCCAGTTCTCCGCTGATTTCGAGGTCGACGCCCTGGCTGACGATCTTGCCTTGATTGACGTAGCAGCAGGTGGCGATGCCGTACTCCATCTCGTAGCGCGGATCCTCCACGCCTTCGCCCGTGCGCTGGATGCGATAGAGGGCCAGCGACGCGTTCACGCGATCGGGGATCAATTCGCCCTTGACGCCGATTTCGTAGTTCTTGGATTCGACCGGGTCGATGGGACTGCCGGGCAAGGGGCCGCCCAGCAGCGTGTCTTGCGGGTTGTAGGTCTCGGCATAGCTCGCATAGGCGTTCCAGTTCGGCGTGAGCGCGTAGGTGGCGCCTACGTACGGCGTGAAAACGCCGTTCTCGCGCCGGGTTCCCAGGTTCTGGGTGCGGGCGACGGAACCGTCGGGATTCCACTGCGTGTTGTGGGTCGAGAACTCGTAGAAGGAATAGCGCCCGCCGACGATCAGCTTGGCGGCATCGGTCAGGCCTATGCGCAACGACCCATACAAGGCCTCGCGGCTGGACTTGCGGTGATCGTCCTTGCCGGGCGTGGTGCCGGCTTGCTGCGGCCGGTTGACGTTGAACACATCCGCTTCGGTGCCCGACATCAGGCTGTAGCGCTGGACGCCGTCGGAATCGGCTTTGCTGTAGTCGGCGCCCACGATCAGATCATGCCGCCGGCCGAGCGCGTCGAAGCTGCCTTTCAGGTTCAGGTTCAAGGCGATGCGCTGCATGCTGCTGTTGGCGGGGTAGCTGTACCAGCGCGGGCCTGTGCCATCGGCGGGATCGACGGCGCCGTAGGTATAGACAATGCTGGAGTCGCGGGAGACGTCGAGATAGAGCGCGTCGGCCGATACGCTCCAGTCGTCATTGATCCTGTGTTCCAGTTTGGCGAACAACTGCTTGGTGTCTTCGCGGCTGCGGCTCCAATCGGTCGTGAGCGCGGTATGGCGGGGCAGGCCGAGATCCCGGCCGTTGCTGTAGCGGGGCAGGCCGCCGACGTTCAAGACGCCATTGGAACGCTGATAGCTGCCTCCCAGCGTCAGCAGGGTGCGGGACGTGAGATCGGCTTCCACGGAGCCGTAGATGACGGTCTTCCTGGTGTTGGCGACGTCGTAGAAGTACTTGCGGTCTTCCTGGCCAAGGCCGATGCGGCCGCGCAGTTTGCCGTCCATGCCCAGCGGGCCGGTGACATCGCCGTCGGCCCGGTAGTAGTCCCAGCTGCCGGCGGTGGTCGAGAAATTGCCCTGGAACTCCGGCATCGGCCGCTTGCGCACCAGGTTGATGGTGCCGCCGGGTTCGCCCGTGCTGGAGAATAGGCCGTCGACGCCGCGCAGGAACTCGACGTGGTCGAACTGCGCCATGTCGAGCTGGCTGATGGAGCCGAAGCCGCTCATGGCGGTGTCCATGGACGCGCCGCCATCGAGCTGGATGTTCGAGACGGTGAAGCCGCGCGACGAGAATACGCTGTCGTTGCCATGCGAGATGCCCGACAGGGTGCCGCTCTTGTTGACCGTAATGCCCGTCGTCTTGTCCAGTACCTCGGTGAGGTTGCTGAGGTTCTGGTCGTCGATCTGCGCGCGCGTCACCACTGTGACGGTTTGCGGAATGTCCTTGACCGCCTGGCCCTTGCCCATGGATACCCGTTCCATCGTGTAGGCTTCGCTGCCTTCCGTGACCAGCGGATACTCGTTGCCGAACACGGTGACCGGCGCCAATTGCGACGGGCTGCCAGCGCCGGAGCGCTGGAGCGTGACGTTCTGGCCCGACCAGTGCGCTTCGATGCCGCTGCCTTGCAGCAGGCGCGCCAGGGCCTGTTGCGCGGTGAAGGAGCCCGCGAAGGAAGGCGCTTTCAGGCCTTGGACCAGATCAGGCTGGAAATAGATCTGCATGTCCGCCTGCTGACCCAGTTGCAGCAGCGCGTCGTTGAGCGCGGTTGCGGTGATCTCGATGCGGACCACCGCAGGTTCCTGCGCCAGCGCCCGGTCGGGCAGCCCGCCGAGCAAGCAAGCCAAGGAAAAGGACAGCGCTCCCAGATTGGCGGCAGCGCGCCGCCAGGTTTGGCGGACATCTGCAGCCGCCAGCGTATTTCGAGTTTTCACTGTTTGAGGTTCAAGTTGGATGCGACGCTCGGCGCGTCAAACCCTTTGGCCAAAGGTTCGGCGAAGGCGAGCGCGGCGAAGCCGGGCTGCCCTCTCAAACTCTAGAGAGCGGCGGGCCCAGAACCCCGTAATGATTTTCCCGGTTTAATTGAAACCGGTTGTTTCATCTGGCGCGGATCAGAATGCTGCCATCGGCCTGAGGCAGGAGTTGCACCGGCGCAAGCTGCGGCAGCACGGACAGGAACGACGCGTTGTCGTCAATGCTGAAGACGCCAGCGATCCGCATATCGCGCAGGCGCTCGGCCTGCAGGATCAAGGGCTGGTCGCGGTAGCGGTTCATTTCGCCGATGATCTGCGCCAGCGTATTGCCGCGGAACACCGCCTTGCCTTGGCGCCAGGCAGCCCAGCTCGCGACGTCGAGAGCCTCGGGCTCGGTGATGCCATGCCTTGCATCTATCATCAGGCCTTGCCCGGGTGCGAGCCGGGCCGCGCGGCGCCACCAACTGTCGCTGCTGACTTCCACGGATCCCTGTTCGACGCCGATGCGGGCCGAGTCCTGCTCGCTGCGCACGTTGAAGCGCGTTCCCGTCACCTTCACGCGGGCAAGTCCGGTGACGACGAAAAAGGGCCGCTCGGCGTCGTGCGTCACAGTAAAAAATGCCTCGCCGGAACGTAGGTCGATGACGCGTTTGCCCGCGTACAGCCTGACATCCAGCCTGGTTCCGGTATTCATCTGCACGACGGTGCCGTCGTTGAGCAGCAGCTCGCGGCGTTCGCCGCGCGCCGTCGCGTAGCTCTCCTGGAACAACGGCGGTTGGCTGGTCCATTCGGGATGGACGGCAAGGGCGGCAAGCGCCGCGGCGCAGCCCAGCCCCAGGCCCCAGACCAGACGCCGGCGCGCCGCGTGCGCGGGCGCCGCGCGGGCCGGCCGTTGTTCGATGATGCTGCGCAAGGCGGCCTCGGGGATCGCGGCGCTGGCCTTCCAGGCGTCTTCCATTTCCTGGTAAGCCGCCTCGTGCAGAGGATCCGCGCGGCGCCAGGCGTCGAACGCCTGGCGCTCGTCATCGCGCAGCGTGCCCGATCGGACGCGCGTGAACCACTGAGCCGCCTGGTCGTGCGGATCGGTCGTGGTCGGCGGGTGGGGGGCGGTGCTCATCGGAGGGTAAGTGTACGGCGGACGTGCCAGGGAATCAGGAGCCGAACTGCCGCAGGCGGGCCTGGATGTGCCGGATGGCGCGGGTCATGTGCTTCTCCACCATGCTCAGGGACAGGCCCATCTGGTCGGCGATATCGGGCATGCTGCGGCCTTCCAGACGGTGCCATGCAAAGACTTGGCGGCAGGGCAATGGCAGTTCTTCAAGCGCCAGCAGCAGCGCGTCGGCGAGCTGCGACGCGCGCATGGCGTTGTGCGGATCGATCGATCCCGAGGGCTGGTGCTCCTCGGGCAGTTCATGCAAGGCAACATGGGAGTCGCGCGCTTGCCGCTGATACTGCCTGGCAAGGCCATTGCGCACGCTTCGGTCCAGATAGGCGCGCGGATCCCGGATCAGGGTCGCATCGGCTTGCAGGATGCTCAGCACCGTATCCTGCGTGGCGTCTTGCGCATCGTGCGACGCGCCGCCGCGGCGGGTCCACGACCGCATGAGCTCGCCGTAGTAAGCGAGCCAACCACTGTTGCGAGGGCGGCGGCCAGACACGATGCAATAGGGGAATGACGAGGGATACGCATTATTGCAATTAATTCTCATTTAATCAATGAGCGGCCTGGCCGGAGTTGGGCGCGTCTAGCGTTCAGTTCATCGCGATACCGGTCTGCATCCTGGCCACTACGGCAGATCGTCCGGACGGACCTCAGGCGCGCCGGGGCGTGGTGCCCGGCGAATTGTCTTTAGGCAAGGCGGCTCGATAGCCTACCCCGCGTAGAACAAAGTCGACGATCGTTTCGGCATAGCTCACGCAGTTTTTCTGAAGCATTTTCATTTTGTCGTCTGGGGTGTACATGAAATGATTCAGCAGCGCGCCGGCAACCAGGTCGAGTATCAGCGCGGGGGACACGCTTCTCGGTATTTCATTTCGCTCCATGGCTTGCAAAATGATCTTTCGCCCGCATTCCCGGTCGCGGCGTTCCCAGTCCGCAACCGCCTTGCCCAATACTTCTGGAAAAAGTTTCGCCTCTATCCGGAATCGGGCGATGATGAGGCCATTGCCCTGGGCATAGAAACGCAAGGTTTCGACGGACAGGGCCAGCAGGTCTCCCCGCAGGGATCCGGTATTGGTGAAATCCGGGAACGTGCGGGACATATCGTCCAGCGCGTCCGCGATCAAGGCTCCCTTGTTTGGCCAGCGCTTGTAGAGCGCTGCCTTACCGACCTTCGCCGCGCGCGCCACGCCATCCATGGTCAGTCCGGCCCAGCCCAGCTCCTTATATAAGGCGCGGGTTGCGGCAAAGACCCGGGGTTCGAGCGTGGGATCTGTCGGACGGCCGCGGCTGGGTGTAGACGGATTCAGAATTCTGCCCTCGGATATGAATCGGATGGCGAGCACGGCTCCCCATAAAACAAAATGGAGCATGCCGCCATGGCGCATGCTCCTTCGGGGGGGACTCACTGCGCGGATGTCAGGCGACCATCCGCATGCAAGAATCAGGGGCGGTTGGCGGATAGTATCAGACTGGCCGATGCCGCAAAAAACATTCCCACGCCTTGCACAAAACTAAGCTGCGCTTGTTCAACTTGAGCTTCGGCGCAGCCCCGCAACTGACGGACTGCTTCTTGAATGGCAAACATGCCATACATGCCCGTGTGAGTGTAGCAGAGGCCTCCTCCATTGGTGTTCATGGGCAGCTTGCCCGACGGCAGCGTATTGCCGTCCGCAATGAATGCGCCGGATTCGCCTTTGCCCACGAATCCGAGATCCTCGAGCATGTATAGCGGCAGGTGCGCAAACGCGTCATAGCACATCAGATGATCCACATCGTCGTGGCTGATTCCGCTGGTTTCAAATGCCTCTCTGGATGACCTGCGGAAGGACTGGAACGAACTTACGTCTTCCATTTGCGAAACCAGCCGCGATTCGGCGGATTCGCCAGAACCCAGCAAGTAGACGGCACGGTCTGCCGAAGGCAGGTCCGCGGCGCGCTCGGCGCTGGTCAACACCAGGGCGCCGCCGCCATCGGTGACAACGCAGCACATGTCGCGCGTGAACGGGTAGGCGATGACTGGCGCGCCGAGCACTTCGTCGGCGGTGACGATCTCCCGGCGCAAGGCGCGCGAGTTGCGGCTTGCCCATTTCCGTTGCGCGACCACGACTTCCGCGAGATCCCGCGGTCCCATGCCGCGATCATGCAGGAATCGCATGGCGGGCACGGTAAAGGTGGAGTAAGGCGCCACTGCGCCATAAGGCGCTTCGAATTGCCCATCCGGCGCCGCTGCGTTGATGGCCCAGGCGGGCGCGCCGACTCTTGAGCGCCCGGATTCGCCGTGGGTGATGAGGACGACATTCGCGGCTCCGCAAGCAATGGCTGCGGCCGCATGCCGTACATGGGAAAGGAAGCTGCATCCGCCGACCATCGTGCCATCGATCCACCTGGGCGTGATTCCCAGATAGTGCGAGACCTCCATCGGCATCAGCCCCGCCGTTGCGATTCCGTCGACGTCCGTGGGGGACAGGCCCGCGTCGCGGAGGGCGTTTCTCGCTGCTTCGGCATGGAGCGCTATGACGGACTTCGAAGGAAGAACACCAATTTCATTTGTTTCCGAGGCGCCAACAATGGCTACGTTGCCGCCATGCATATTCTTGTTGCTCATACGCTGATTACCTCGGGTCGAAAAACGGGAAGCGAAGTGCCATCGTGCTGCACGAAATCCACCACGAGGTCCATGTCCAGCGTCAGGTCTTCAGGTTTGGGCAAGACTCCTACGATGTTGGTCATCATGCGCGGGCCTTCGGCCAGTTCGACCAGGGCGATGATGGGCGACGCGCCCTCATTGCCAGCGATAGGCCGGTGGTTGATCACGTAGGAGATCAGTTTTGCTTTTCCGGAAACCTGCTTCCAGTGGACCGCGTCGGAAAGGCAATGCCGGCAGAAAATCCCGGGATAGAAGAAGAACTTTCCGCAGTCATTGCACTGTTGAATTTCGAGCCGGCCTTGTTTTGCAGCGTTCCAGTATGGAAGGGTGTCTGGTGTCGGTATGGGTTTCATGGGTTTGGTATCGGTGTGATTGACGATGGGCTTGCTTGGACTTGCTATCGGTCTCCTGAATTTCCGTGCTACGATGCATTTCAGACGAAAAATGTCTGAAAATAGTAGTGCTGGCGCATGGGCATGTCAACAGTTCCATCGGCAAGGGGCTGGTGGTCTGGCGAGCCTGTGCGCACCAAGGCGAAATTCTTTTCCACGGAGATGCGCAATGGCTGAGCCGACTGATATCGGGACGATTCTGTCTCGCGGAACCGCGACGGTAGAAAGAGGGCGGTTGAAGTTCTTTTCAAAGGCGATCGGGGAGGACAATCCGATCTACTCCGATGAATCCGCGGCGCGCGACGCCGGGTACAGGGGTATTCCAGTTCCACCGACCTTCTTGTTCTGTCTCAATAGCGAGGTCTCGGGTAGCGGCAATACCCTCTCGATCTTGAAGCTGGACCTGGCGCGCATTCTGCATGCCGAGCAGGCGTTCACCTATAGCAAGATGGTCCATGCAGACGACGTCCTGCAGTTTGAAACCAAGGTGGCCGACGTATACGACAAGAAAAACGGCCAGCTTCATTTTGTCGTCATGGAGACTGCCGTGAGCGATGCCAATGGGGAGGCAGTGGCTCAGCTTCGCTGCACACTCGTCGAACGTAGAAACGGATAAGGAGAATGCACGTGCAAAGACTTGATTATTCCGCCATCTCTGTCGGGGACGAGATCGCGCTCACGGATATTCCGGCCATCACCCGGACCACATTGGCGTTGTATTGCGGCGCATCCGGCGACCATAACCCGATTCATGTGGACATCGATTTCGCCCGAAAAGCCGATATGCCGGATGTATTCGCACACGGCATGCTTTCGGCGGCCTATCTGGGAAGATTGCTGACAAGGCTGGCGCCGCAGGAAGACATACGCAGCATATCGGTGAGATTCACCGGGATCACGAACGTAGGCGACCAGCCAAGGTGCATGGGCCGCGTGATCGAAAAGTCCGCGGCCAATGGAGAGAGGCTGGTCACGCTGAGCCTGGGCTGCCAGGATCAGAATGGCGGGCAGAAGTTGCTGGGCGAGGCGGTAGTCGTCGCCTATTGAGGTGACAAGATTTTCGGATTGGCTGTGCGTTTTTTGTTGAGGAACTTGCCGCGAAGCCCGTGAAACAGGGCGATGGATTTAGTCCTTGACACTGGGGTAGGTGCAACACTAGTATTTACAGACAATAATCGTCTGTAAATTGAAACAATAGTTTCCGGACAGAAAAACGAGTTTGCTCAGCAAATCACTGGAGGAAGACCCATGCATGGCCCAGGACCCGAATCGAAAGGTTTCTATAGCGTCGCTTGCAGGCACCCCGAACGCATCGCATGCATTGAGCCGGACGGAGCATCGGTGACCTTTGGCGGGCTGCTCGACGAGGTCAACAGATTGTCGAATGGACTGCGCGCACGAGGCCTGCGCAGGGGCGATGCCGTCGCCGTGCTTCTTGAAAACCGCCAGGCATATTTCGAGCTTGCGCTGGCCACGGGGCAGCTCGGCTTGTACATGGTGCCGATCAATTGGCACCTCACTGCCGATGAGGTCGCCTATATCTTGCGCGATAGCGATTCAAGGATGCTGATCGCGTCGCATGGGTTCGCGCCTGGCCTTGCCGCGGTCGAATTGCCGGCGTTGCGCTTTACCGTCGGCGGGGCCGAGGCTGGCTGGGGCGGTTTTGACGAATTGAAGGCGGACAGCCGCAAGCCCGATCAGCGCAGCGCAGGTTCGTGGATGAGCTATACATCGGGCACCACCGGCAGGCCCAGGGGTGTGAAGCGCGTACTCTCGGACAAGAGCCCGGAGGAGATGCTCGATGGTCAACCGGACCTACTTGATCTGATTGGCGCCAGTCACGACCCGGGTTGCCACCTGGTGTTTTCGCCCCTATATCATTCGGCGCCTGGAGCATGGGCGATGTCGTCCCTGCACCGCGGCCATACGGTTGTTTGCCGCAACAAGTTCGATGCTGAGCTCGTATTGCGCGATATTGAAAAGTATCGGGTCTCGACCGTGCATATGGTGCCGACGCATTTTGTCAGACTGCTGCGGCTCGAGAACCGCGAAAAGTACGATGTTTCCAGTTTGAAATGCGTCGTGCATGCCGGCGCGCCTTGCCCGATCGATGTCAAACACCAGATGCTGGATTGGTTCGGACCCAAGATCTGGGAATACCTTGGTTCGACAGAGGCAGGCATCTACTCGGTGGTGGGCCCGGAAGACTGGCTGAGAAAGCCGGGAACGGTGGGCCGTGCCGCGCCTGGAACAACACTCAAGATTGTCGATGAGAGCGGCCAGGAGTTGCCGGCTGGCGAAGCAGGCGTGATCTTTTCGCGCAACGGCATGACGGATTTCGCCTATCACAAGGACGAAGAAAAGACGCGATCGACTCATCTCGCCGATGGCTACGCGACCTCTGGCGATATCGGCACCCTCGATGAGGATGGCTTCCTGTTCATTCTCGATCGCCGCAATGATCTGATTCTGTCGGGGGGCGTGAATATCTATCCCGCTGAAATCGAAGGCCGCCTGATCACCCATCGATCGGTAAAGGATGTTGCGGTCATCGGCGTGCATGACCCCGAATGGGGGCAGAGCGTCCTGGCGGTAATACAGCCGGTCGACGCAGGCTGCGACCGGGCGGGCCTGATTCAAGAACTCGCGGCCCACGCGGCCCAATCCCTGGCGGGCTACAAATGCCCTCGACGGTATGAATTTCTCGATGAGCTGCCCCGCTCGGAGGCAGGGAAGCTGCAAAAGAATGTTCTTAGGGATCGTTACGACACATCCAAAATGGAGATTTGAGCATGGGAATCCTGAAAGGCCGTACTGCGATCATCACGGGAGCAGGACAGGGAATCGGCGCCGCTCTGGCCCTCGCGTTTGCGCGAGAGGGCGCGAATCTGGTCATCAACGATCTGGGAACCGGGCCGGACGGCACAGGCGGCGACGACGGCCCGGTGCATCGTGTCGCCGAACAGATCAACGATCTCAAAGGCAGCGCCGTGGCCGACGCCGGTGATATTGCCGACGTGGCAACCGGGCGGCGGCTGGTCGAGACGGCAGTGGCGAAGTTCGGCAAGCTCGATATCTTGGTCAATGTCGCGGGCATTCTTCGCGACCGGATGATCTTCAACATGACCGAAGCGGATTGGGATGCCGTCATCCGCGTGCACCTGAAGGGCCATTTCAGTACCGTTCAGCCGGCAGCGGCGTACTTTCGCCAGCAGCGCAACCCGGAAGGGAACTATCGCATCATCAACTTCACTTCGGCGTCGGGCCTGCAAGGGTCTCCCGGGCAGGCGAACTATGCCGCCGCCAAGATGGGAGTGGTGGGCCTGACATACTCGCTGGCGCAAGGGCTCGCGCGCTATGGGGTCACGGCCAACGCCATTGCTCCGGTGGCCGCGACCCGGCTGACCGGCACTATTCCCAGCGACAAGACAGTGGGTGATGCGGACAATGCTGGAATAGCCGCGCTCAAGCCGGAGCACATCGCGCCGATCGCGCTATATCTTGCCAGCGAGCGTTCGGGCTGGCTTAGCGGGCGTACGCTGTCCGCCGGCGGCCTCGATGTCGGGCTGTACAGCAATCCGGAAGAGATCCGTCAGATCAGCTCCACGAGCCCGTGGCAGTTCGATCAGTTGTCTTCAATGTTGGAAAAGTCATTCAAGCAGGTTGCCGATGGCTTGCCGCCCAGCGTGTTCGCCACGCAGGTTGCCAGCGCATCCGCCAGCTAGCAGAAGCTGCTGACGCCTATCGACCGCATCGGGTTCCGGCGAAGCGCGATTTCCAAGGTTCCCGACAGCCTCTTCCATCGCGTGTCGGCGCAGCTTCTTCGAAGTTGCGTTCGACCGGGATGGCTCAAAACATACACACTATCTACTGCGCCGCAGCGCCGCGCTCTACGCTGTCCCATTTCGGGAGGCGTACATCACAGGCCGAATATTTTGCGTGGCGTTCGTGGCGGGCGCCGGGCTGGTCCAGCTATGGCCGCGGCTTCCAGGAGCCGGGGCTGCATGGTCGCTGGCCGGGGCGTGCCTGCTTGCGGCCGTTGTCGGCCTGCGCCGGCGGCATTGCGCGGCGCGCAGGCTCGCGGTCCTGATGCTGGGCCTGTGCGCGGGCTTGCTTGATGCCAGCCTGCAAGCGCAGTTCCGGCTGGACGACGCGCTGTCGGACGAGCATCAGGACGCCGTGTCGCGCCTGGCGCTGCGCGTGGCTAGCTTGCCCGACGGCGACGAGCGCAGCCGGCGCTTTCTGGCCGAACTGGACGAGCCCGCGACACCCGGCATCCCCTCGCGCATCCAGGTCACCTGGCAGGCGCCGCCCGGCCCGCAGGCCGTGCTTCCCGAACTCAAGCCCGGCCAGGTCTGGCGCATGGCGCTGGTGCTGCGGCGTCCGCGCGGTTTGCTGAATCCCGCCGGGCCAGATGTGGAAGGGCGCATGTTCGCGCAAGGGATACGCGCGGTCGGCACGGTGCGCGGGCAGCCGCGGCTGCTGGCGGACCGGCCCTGGGCGACGCCGGGCATTGCGATCGAGCGGGCGCGCCACCGGGTGCGGGAGGGCTTGCGTTCGGCCTTGGGGGAGCATCGCTATGCGCCGGTGATGATCGCCCTGGCCATCGGCGATCAGGCCGGCGTGGCGCGCGAGGATTGGCTGTTGTTCAACCGCAGCGGCATTACGCATCTGGTGTCGATCAGCGGCATGCATGTGACCTCGATAGCGGGCATCGCCGGACTGCTGGTGGCGGCGCTGTGGCGCCGTGGACGCTGGCGCGGCGCGGGGCTGGCCGAGCATGTGCCGGCGCGCGTGGCGGGCGGGGCGGCGGCCGCGCTGGTTGCGCTGCTGTATTGCCTGCTGGCCGGCTGGGGCGTGCCCGCGCGCCGCACGTTCTTCATGTTGTCGGTGGTGCTGGCCGCCACGGTGTCGCGCCTGCCGCTGTCGGGCGGCCGGGTACTGGCCTGCGCGGCCGCGGTGGTGGTGGCGCTGGATCCGTGGGCACCGGTATCGGCGGGATTCTGGTTGTCGTTCGGCGCGGTGGCGGTGCTGTTGCGCATCGCGGATGCGCCGGTTGACCGCGAGGCCAGTTGGCGCCGGCGTTGCGCGGCCAGGCTGGCACAGGCGGCACGCCTGCAACTGATGGTGACCGTGGGCCTGACGCCCTTGCTGGCCTTTCTGGTGCACCAGGTATCGCTGGGATCGCCGCTGGCCAATGCGGTGGCGATTCCCGTCGTGACTTTCGTCGTGACGCCGCTGGCCTTGCTGTGCGCGGCCCTGTCGGTGTTGCCGGGAGCGCAGGGGTTGGCCGCGCATGCCGGCCAGTGGGGGTTACAGGCGTTCGACCTGACCATGGCGCCCGTATCCTGGGTAGGCAGCGCGTCCTGGGCCAGCGTGCCGGTTGCGGCAGCGCCATGGCCATGGCTGCTGTTGGCCGTTGCGGGCATGGCGTGGGCGTTGCAGGTACGCGGATGGCCAGGCAGGCATCTGGGATGGATCTGCATGGTGCCGCTGCTGTTCTGGCGGCCCGACCGGCCCGAGCCGGGACACTGGCGCATGAGCGCAGTGGACGTGGGACAAGGCAGCGCCATCCTGGTGGAGACAGCCACCCAGACCCTGTTGTTCGATGCCGGACCGCGTCATTACGGCGGCAGCGACGCGGGTGAACGCGTCGTCGCGCCGTTTCTGCTGGCGCGCGGCATCCGGCAGCTGGACGTGCTGGTGCTGTCGCATGCCGACCTGGATCACGTGGGCGGACTGCGGGCGGTGCTGGCGGCGGTACCGTCATCGCGCAGCTTTGCCTCGTTCGATCTGGCCGCGTTTCTGCGCCGCGACATCCGGATGTGGCCGGAGGCCGGCAGCGCCGCGCCGCCGCTGCCCAAGGATCTGGGGCGTTGCCTGCGGGGCCAGGGTTGGGAAGCCGATGGCGTGGCGTTCACCTTCCTGAATCCGGCGGATGCCAGTGGCAAGAACGGGCAGGGCCGCAATGCCGATAGCTGCGTGTTGCTGGTGCAGGGAACGTCGCATGCGCTGCTGCTCACGGGTGATGTGGGCGTGGCTCAGGAAAGCGTGCTGGCCCAGACATTGCCGCGGGTCGACGTGGTGATGGCGCCGCATCACGGCTCGGCCTCGTCCTCGGGCAGGGATCTGGTGGACGCGTCCGCCGCCGGCCATGTGATCGCGCAGGCGGGGCACCTGAACCGTTTCCGCCATCCGGCCCGCGCGGTGGAACTGCGGTGGACGCGCGCCGGCGCGGCGTTCTGGCGCAGCGACCGCGATGGCGCGGTGATGGCGAGGTCAGACGCCCGGGGCCTGGAGGTCTGGGCAGAGCGGGAGCGCGGGCGGCGGTATTGGCATGGGCGCTGAGGCCGCCCGCGGCGCTCAGTTGGCGCCTAGCAGGTTCGCGCTCTTGACCAGCGAGGACACGCGCTCCGAGTCGCGTTTGAGCAGGTCGGAGAATGCGACGGGACCGCGTTCCTGGGCGGCGGGCGCCTGTGCTGCCAATTGTTCCAGGCGGGTCTTGAACTCGGGAGTGTCTATGGCCTGCGACAGGGCGGCGGCCAGTTTGTCGACGACAGGCTGCGGCGTGCCGGCGGGCGCCACCAGACCGTTCCAGATGGCCAGGTCGAATTCGGGCAATCCACCCTCGGCAAAGGTGGGGATGTCCGGACTTTGCGCCAGGCGCGCGGTTCCGGTCACGGCAATGGCCTTGACGCGCTTGTCCTGATGCAGGGGCAGCATGGTCACGGTCTGGTCGATGACCCCATCAATCATGCCGCTCATCAAGTCGGTCAGCGCCGGGCCTGTGCCGCGGTAGGGGATGAGCTCGCCGCGCGCGTCGGCGAAGTGCAGGAACATGGCCTCGGCCAGATGCGCCGTGCTGCCCGGGCCGCTGGAGCCCAGGTTGAGCTTGACCGCGTTCACGTCGCGGATGCGCTTGAGCATGGCGGGCAGATCCTGGATGCCGCTCTTGTTGCTGACCGACAGCACCATGGGCACGGTCGCGACGATACCGATGGGCGCCAATTCCTTTTGCGGATCGTACTTGGCCTTGGGATGCAGATGCGGCAGGATCGCCAGGGACATGTTGTTGAAGGCCAGGGTGTAGCCGTCCGGTGCGCTCTTCTGCAGCTTCTGCATGCCGATAAGGCCGCCGGCTCCGCCGGAGTTTTCGACGACCACCGTCTGGCCCAGTTGTTTGGACAGCGACGTGGCCACCAGGCGGCCCAGCGTGTCGCTGGTGCCGCCGGGCGCGAAGGGCACGATGACCGTGATGGCGCGGCTGGGATAGTCCTGGGCGGCGGCGGGAGCGGCAAAGGCAGCTGCGGCCAGGACGGCGCACAGGATGGGGGTGATGCGTAGCATGGAGTGTCTCCTCGTATTTGCTTTTCTATGTGGGGATCGGCCTTGCCGTCAGCGCGACAACGCGCGGCAGACGGCCTGGGTCATGTCGGTGCAGCTTGCCGTGCCGCCCAGGTCGCGCGGCACGTGGTCGCCTTTGGCAAGCACTTGCTCGACCGCGCGCTCGATGCGTTGCGCGGATTCGGAGAGCGCGGCATCGGCATGCTTGTCGCCCAGCCAGCGCAGCATGAGCGCGCCCGACAGGATGGTGGCCAGCGGACTGGCGGCGTTCTGGCCGGCGATGTCGGGCGCGGAACCGTGCGCGCCCTGGAAGAGCCCGTGGGTATCGCCCAGTTCGGCGGAAGCCGACAGGCCCATGCCGCCTATCGTGGCGGCGCCCAGGTCGGAGATGATGTCGCCGAACATGTTTTCCGCCACGATCACGTCATAGAAGTCCGGCCGCTTGAGCATGTGCACCGTGATGGCGTCGGCATAGGCGTAATCGATTTCGACGTCGGGGTAGCTGGCGGCCACGTCGTCGCAGACCGCGCGGAAGAAGGCGTAGGTCCGCAGGATGTTGGCCTTGTCGCATACCGTGACGCGGCGCTTGCCGTCGCGCGGCGCGCCTGAGCGCTGGCGGGCCAGCTCAAAGGAAAAGCGGGCGACCCGTTCGATGCCCTTGCGGGTGACGACGATGGTGTCGGTGGCCACTTCATCGCGCAGCACGATCCCGCCGCCGCGGCTGGCGTAAAGGCCTTCGGTGTTCTCGCGCACGATGACGTAGTCGATCTGTCCCGGCTTGAAATGCTTGAGCGGCGAATCGACGCCTTGGTAAAGGCGGATCGGGCGCACGTTGGCGTACAGGTCCAGCCGGAAGCGCAGGCGCAGATGCAGGTCGTTTCCGACTTCGGTGCCATCGGGGTAGGTCACGCCGGGCATGCCCGCCGCGCCGTGCAGGATGGCGTCGGCCGCCTTGCAGGCCGCGTAGGTGTCGTCGGGCAGAACCTGGCCCGACCTGACGTAGTGGTCGGCGCCGCCGTCGTAGCTGCTGAATGAGAGCAGGCTGGCGCCGCAGGCTTCCTTCAGCACGGTGATTGCCGATTGGCAGACCTCCGGACCGATGCCATCGCCGTCGATGGTCGCAATTTCATACTTAGCCATGTCTGGCTGTCTCCTCGTGTAGGTTTCGAAATCGAAGGGACGGCCGCGCCCGGGACGCGGCCGTCAGGGCTTACCAGCTGGTCGATATGTACTTGGCTTCCATGAACTCCAGCAGGCCGTGGTGCGCGCCTTCGCGGCCCAGGCCGCTTTGCTTGACGCCGCCGAAGGGCGCCGCGGGATCCGATACCAGGCCGCGGTTCAGGGCGATCATGCCGCTTTCTATGCGTTCGGATACGCGCAGGCCGCGCGCCAGGTCGCGGGTATAGACGTATGCCACCAATCCGTACTCGGTGGCGTTGGCCAAGGCCACGGCTTCGTCCTCGGTATCGAAGGCCACGATGGGCGCCACGGGGCCGAAGATCTCTTCAGTCAGCAGGTCGGCGTCGGCGGGCACATCGACCAGCACGGTGGGCTCGTAGAAGTGGCCGGTGCGGTCCAGCCGCTTGCCGCCGGCCTTGATTCGCGCACCCTTGGCGACGGCGTCGGCCACCAACGATGCCACCTTGTCCACCGCGCCCGCATTGACCAAGGGACCGCATTGCGTGCCGGGATCGACGCCGTCGCCGGTCTTCAGCGCAGCCATGCGCGCGGCGAAGCGGGCGCTGAATTGTTCGACCGCACCGCGCTGCACGTAGAAGCGATTGGCCGCCGTGCAGGCTTCGCCGCCATTGCGCATCTTGGCGATCATGGCGCCTTCCACGGCGGCATCGATGTCCGCGTCGTCGAAGACCAGGAACGGCGCGTTGCCGCCCAGCTCCATCGAGCAGCTGATGACGGAGTCCGCCGCCTTGCGCAGCAGTACGCGGCCCACTTCCGTCGAGCCGGTGAAGGAGAGCTTGCGCACGCGCGGGTCGTCCAGCACCGCGTTGGCGAACTTGCCCGCCGACGAAGTCGTCAATACGTTGACCACGCCGGCAGGCACGCCGGCTTCTTCCAGCAGGCGCATGACGGCGTAGGCGGTCAAGGGAGTCTCGGTGGCGGGCTTGAGGATGCAGGTGCAGCCGGCAGCCAGGGCGGGCGCGATCTTGCGGGTGGCCATGGCCGCGGGGAAGTTCCACGGCGTGACCAGCAGCGCGATGCCTATGGGCTGGTATTGCACGATGATGCGGCTGGCGCCGCCGGGCGACACGCTGATATCGCCGTTGATGCGCACCGCCTCCTCGGAAAACCAGCGGAAGAACTCGGCGGCGTAGGCGACCTCGCCGCGAGCGTCGGTCAGCGCCTTGCCGTTTTCCTGGGAAATCAGGCGCGCAAGACTGTCGGCGTCCCGCATCATCAGTTCATAGCACTTGCGCAGGATTTCGCCGCGCTGGCGGGCCGGCGTGGCAGCCCAGCCGGCTGCGGCGCGCGCGGCCGCATCCACGGCCGCGGCTGCGTCTTCGAGCGTCGCGTCCGCCACGTTGGCGATCACCTGTTCGGTGGACGGGTCGTATACGTCGATGCGACGGCCCGAGGTGGAGGCGCGCCAGGCGCCGTCGATGTAAAGGTCAGTGGACAGCTTGTTGGCCTCGATGGTCATGCGTCAGCTCCGGATGTGGGGGGAAGGCGGGTTGTCAAGATGCGCGAAACGATCCGTGCCCTGCATGGGCGGCGGCCACGATGGCGGCGATGCCGTCCTGGTCCAGCGGGCGCGGATTGTTCGTGACCAGGCGCGCGGCCAGCATGGATTGCGCGGCGATCCATTCGAGCTGGTCGGCGCGCACGCCCAGACCGGCCAGCGTCGCGGGGATGCCGATGCGCGAGAACAGTTCGTACACATGGCGCGGGGCGTTGGCGGCGAGGCGCGCGGGATCCGTTTCCGTGTCTCCCATCGCCGCCGAGATGGCCGCATAGTCGGCGCTGCAGGCGGTTGCATTGAAATCCATGACATAGGGCATCAGGGTGGCCACGCCCGCGCCGTGCGCCGTGTGCGTCAGCGCGCCGATCGGGTATTGGATGGCGTGCGCCGCCGCGGTGCCCGCCACGCCGAAGGCCAGGCCGGCGGCAAGCGCCGCGGCCATGACCTGGCCCCTGGCATGAAGGTCGGAGCCGTCGTCGACGGCGCGCGGCAGATAGGCAGCGAGCGCGCGGATGGCAATCAGCGCCTGCTGGTCGCTGAAGGCGTTCTTGCCGACGAATACGCGGGTCTGCGCAATGTCGGCATCCGGGCTGCGACGGACCGCGGTCAGCGCTTCGATGGCGTGGGTCAAGGCGTCGGCGCCGGCGATGGCAGTAAGTCCCTTGGGGCAGGTCAGTGTCAGTTCGGGATCGCAGATGGCGGTGTGGGGAATCAGGTGCGGGCTGGAGACGCCCACCTTCAGATCGCGAGCGCTGTCGGCCAGCACGGCGACGGGCGTGGCCTCGGAGCCCGTGCCCGATGTGGTGGGTAGCGCGATCACGGGTATCACCGGGCCGGGCACCTTGTATTCGCCGTAGTAATCGGAGGCCTTCCCGCCATGCGTCAGCAGTAGGCTGACGAGCTTGGCCATGTCCAGGCAACTACCGCCGCCCAATCCGACGACCACCTCTGGCTGGAATGCGCCGTGCGCCGCCACGCATTCGTAGACGCCCTCGACGGGCAGGTCCGGCTGGGTGCGGTCATACACCTGGACGCGCACGCCGGCGCTTTCCAGCGTGGCGAGCAGTGCGGACATCTCCGCCGTGGCGGCGAAGCGCTCGTCGGTGCAGATCAGCGCGCGCTGGCCGAGCGCGGCCGCGACGCGGCCCAGCGCAAGACGCTGTCCGTTTCCGAACAGCACGGCGCGCGGCGCGCGCATGATTCCAAACAATTTATTCATTGTGGATCCTTGAAGGAGAGTCTTGGGGAATTCAGGCGGTGCATTGCGCCAGGTCGAGGATGCGGCGCCAGACTTCGTCGGCCAGTTCGATGCCCGCATCCAGGCGCAGGCGGCGTTCGGCGCGCGCCCGATCGCCTGGCACCGCGACGGGCCGCTCGGGCAGCAGGGCGGGGCAGGCGCGGATGTCATCCAGGTATCTGGTGATGCGGTTGGCAATCACGCCGGACCCGGCCTCGATCGCAATGAAGACGTCGCCCTTGTTGCATATTTCGCTGGAATCCAGCGTGCCCTTGACGGCATTGCCCAGCGCGGATGCCGTCAGGCTGGCGACCAGCACCTCAAATGCCAGGCCCAGCGCGTAACCCTTGGCTTCGCCGAAGGGGGCCAGTGCGCCTGCCTTGGCAGCTTCGGCGTCCGTGGTGGGGTCGCCGGCGCCGTCGAGCGCCCAGCCGGGCTCGAGCGGCCGGCCATGGTTGGCGTAGTCGTGGATCTTGCCCATGGCGACCTGGCTGGTGGCCATGTCCAGCACGAACGGTTCGTCCGCGGTAGGCACGCCGATGGCGATCGGGTTGGTGCCGATCAGGGCGTGGCGGCCGCCCCAGGGATGGACCAGGGCCTCGCTGGTCGACAGGGCCAGGAGGATCTGGCCCTCGCGCGCCGCTTGCTCCGCGTAGAGCGCCAGCATGCCGATATGGTTGTTGTTGCTTACCGCCGCGATGGCGATTCCGGTCTCGCGGGCGCGTTCGCGGATCTGGTCCAGGGCTGCCAGCGCGATCACCGGACCCAGGCCGCGTTCACCATCCATGTCCAGGAAGGCAGGGGAGCGCCAGACGGCCGTGCCGCGGGTTTTCGGGTCGGCCACGCCGTTGCGGATGCGTTCGATGATGCGCGGCAGGCGCAGCAGGCCGTGGGACGCGCGGCCGCGCAATTCGGCTTCAAGCAGCAGGTCGGTCTGCGTCGCGGCGTGGTCGGCCGGGGTTCCGGCCAGTTCCAGCGCACGGATGCAGACCTTCCTTGCCTCCCCCATTTTTATCGTTGTCGTCATAGTGTCATTGAGTTGTTAAATCCGATCGGATCTGAAATACGATCTGATTTATGCTAACCTCGTAACAAATTGGACGTCAACACATTGTTGGCAAATCAGGGTGAAACAACCATGACGACGCTCTCTCGCGGTTCCGCAGCCGTACCCTCGACCACGCCGGCAGCCAGCCAGCGCCTGGGCGAGCGCGTGCGGTCCTTGGGCGATGAGGTCTATGAAACGCTGCTGTCGCAGCTCATTTCCTTGAAGATCGCGCCCGGCATGCGTATCGCGGTCGATGCGCTAGTGCGTGAACTGGGCGTGTCGCAAACGCCGATACGCGCCGCGCTGATCCGGCTTGAAACCGAAGGCCTCGTGGTCAAGACGCATCACGTGGGCTACAGCGCGGCGCCCATGCCTACGCGCAGACGCTTTGAGCAGATGTATGAACTGCGCTTGCAGCTGGAGCCATTCGGGGCGGGGTTGGCAGCGCAACGCATGACGGACGCATCGCTGCAGGAACTGGCCGCGCTGTCCGCGGCGATGAGCGCCCCGAGCGCCGATGACGCGCGCGTGGCCTATGGCAAATTCGCCGTGCTCGACGCGCAGTTCCACTCCTGGATCGCGGAACAGAGCGGCAATGAACTGCTTGCCGAAGCGCTGGCCCGGCTATACGCGCATACCCATCTGTTCCGGCTGCGCTTTCACTCGCGGGTCACGGAAGAGGCCGTGACCGAGCACGCGCGCATCGTGCGGGCGCTGAACGAGCGTAACGCCGAAGGCGCGCAAGAGGCCATGCGGGACCACATCCTGAGGTCGCGCGAGCGCATGGCGCCCTATTTCGAAATGCTGGATTAGCGCGCGGCGGGGCCGGGCTTTTGCTCGCGCAGGCTGATCCCGTCCCGTATCTTCCGGAAACCGGCCAGGGCCGAGGGCATGTCGTCGCGCGTCGTGGTGCAGCTCATGGCGACGCGCAGGGTAGCGGTATCCAGCAGGGCCTTGTATTCCAGCAGGGGCGTGCCGTCCAGTCTGGCGCCAGCGGGCGCGACATAGTCGGTGCCCCGGGCGCCTTGCAGCTCAAAGCCGCTGCGCTGCTCGGGCGATTCGCCCTGCGCGGCCAGGATCGTCTCGGCCGCGGCCATGCGCTGCGCGGCGGTGAGCGGCGCTTCGGCGCCGGGATGCGTCTTCAATGATTTGCGCGGCGTGCTGAAGCCGACGGCACACAGATAGCCGGCCGCGTCCGCGGCTTGCGGCGTGCCGCTGGCGCTGGCGATCTCGACCAGCACGTCGAATTCGTCGGACTTTCCGTGCTTCACGATCCGGTAGGCGGCAGGCACCGTCACGCCAAAGCCGCGCGCGGGATTGGCATAGCGGCGCTCGGCGTCGCTGGCGGGCGCGTCGACTATCTGGAACCGCACCGGCAGCATCAGGATTTCCCTGTCGGCCCGCATGTCGCTGGTGAACGCGGGCAGCGGACTGGCGCGCCGGACCATGCGCACCGCGGCCTTGTCGACCGCGACAACCCCCGAGGAACTGGCCAGCTCCACCGCGTCGATCCTGCCGTCGCGCAGCACGGTAAGGCGCAGGCGCAGGCTGAGCGGGCCGTCCAATTCGTATGCCTCTTTCGGCATTTCCAGATGGCTCTGCAGCTTGCGCACTGCGCCGGAGGTCCATTCGGCCTGGTTGGCAGGGGCCGAAAGCGCCGTGGACGCGCACAAGGCGATGGCGGCCATGGTGCATGCGCGTAGCGGCCAGTTCATGCGGGCAAGTCTCCTGGGTATGCCGCGCCCGTCGCTTGGGCGCACCGGCGCAGCATAACCCGGGCGCGCCCGGTCTTCAGTCCTGCCCCAACGCCAGCTCGTCGAACAGCAGATCGCCGCCCATCTGCCCGCCCTTGAGCATCAGCTCGATGCCGTCGGTCACGGGGTCGTCGCTGCGAGTCAGGCTGACGGTGACGCCGGGCGCCAGCACGCAGCGGAACGCCAGGCCCCAGACGTCCAGGGCCAGGGTGGCCTGGCTGGAGGTGTCGCCGCCGGCGATGCCGATGCGCGACAGGGGCGCGCCGGCCTGCGCGCTGGCGCGCACGATGTCCGCCACCAGTTGTCCGGTGGCGCGGGCCGTCGCGGCGGTCTGATGCGCGGTGAGCGGCTGGTCGGGCCGGTCGGTGTGCGCCAGCACATTGCGCCCCTGCGCCAGCGCGGCCGCGGCTTGCTGCGCCTGTTGCGCGGCATAGGCCGGATCCCGCAAGAGCCGTTCCGCCTGCAGCGGCTGGCGCTGGTATTGCCGGCACGCGGCGATCTGCCTGGCGGTGACGGGGGACAGGCTGCCGGCCACGACCAGCACGGGGCCCGAGGCGGCTTGCAGCGGCGTGGCCGTGGCGCTGGAGCCGCCGGCCGGCATGGCGCGGGCCAGCGCCTGCTGTACGCTGCTGGGGCCGACCGCCAGCAGAGGCAGGCAGGTCGCCGCGCGCCAGAGGAGGCGGCCGATGATGGCAAGCTGTTCCTCGTCGACCAGGTCCAGCAGCAGCGGTCCGTCGCTGTTCTCGATGACCTGGTCCACCCAGTCGTCCAGCAGCGGTGCATCCGCCGCCCGCCGCAGGCGCGGGTAGGCCGTGTGCGGCAGGGAGCGGATGTCCGCCAGGCCTTGCGCCGCCAGGTGCAGGCGCAGGTCGGCCTCGTGCATGGGGGTGACGGGATGCACGCTCATGACCGGGTGGCGGTCGATGCGATGGATCTCGGGCGCGGCACCCGCGCGCGCGAACAGCTGGGCGAAGCTGCAATAGCGGCCGATGCTGGGCTGCCCGCCGACGATGGGCACCAGCGGGTTGGGCATGTGGCGGCGCAGCTCGCGCACGGCGGCGCCGATGCTGCCCACGTGCGGCGCGCTGTCGAAGGTGGAGCAGCACTTGTAGTGCAGCACGCGCACGCCGGCGCCCGCCATGTAGCGCCCCACGGCGTGCAGCTCGGCCTGCATGTCGGCCGGCGCCATGCCGCGCGCAGCACCCGCGATGCCGATGGCGTCCAGCGGTCCGGCGCGCCGCAGCTGTTCCCGCGTGGGCACGCCCAGGAACAGCAGGCTGCGCAGGCCGGCGCGCGCGGTTTCGGCCAGCGTGTCGGTGGCGCCAGTGAAGTCGTCGCCGTACCAGCCCAGCCGCGGCCGCGTTTCTTCCTGCGCCGCTGCGCTCATGCGCGTCCGCCGAAAAATTCGATGGCGCGCCGCAGTTCCGGCGCGTTGCGCGCGTAGTCTTCCAGGCGCTCGCCGTCGCGCATGGCCTGCCAGGCCTGGCGGATGCTGAGCACGCCGGCGGCGGGGCCGTCGGGGTGCGCCAGGATGCCGCCGCCGGACATGAACAGCAGGTCGTCGCTGCGCACGGCGGCCCAGGTGGCGGGCACGGTGCCGGCCCATTGGCCCGACGAGAACGCGGGCATGACGGGATCGTCGATCCCGGGGGTCAGCGAAGCCAGACAGTCGCGCGCGGACTCGACGACTTCGGTGTCTTCCTGGGCGAACTTGCCCTGCAGGCCGTGCACGTGCATATGGTCCACGCCGGCCAGGCGCCACAGCGTCTGGTAGGCCTGGAAGCCCACGCCCAGCATGGGGTGGCGCGACAGCGCGCCATAGCCGTTGCGGTGGCCGTGCAGTGCCAGCGGAGTGCTGCGGCGCAGGGTCTGGATGGCCGAGTAGCCGCAATGGTTCAGGCTGGCCATGACGCAGGCGCCGCCTTCGCGTTCGATCAGGTCGGCGTGGCGGCGCATGGCGTCGGTCTCGTCGCTGATGTTGAACGCCACCATGACCTGCCGCCCGGTGCGTTCGCGGTGCGCGCGCACCACCGCCATGACGGCGGCGACGCGTTGCGCCAGCGGCGCGTGGGCAGGGTTGGCGCAGACTTCGTCGTCCTTGATGAAGTCCACGCCCGCGGCGCACAGCTGCGCCGCCAGATGCGCGGTCTGCTCGGGCGACAGGCCCACGTTGGGCTTGATGATGGTGCCCACCAGCGGACCGCGCGCCACGCCCGTCAATTGCCGCGTGCCGGCGATGCCGACGCGCGGCATGTCGAACTGGGCGCGGTAGTTGGCCGGCAGCTCCATGCTTTCCAGGCGCAGCCCGGTGACTTCGCCCAGGTCGTACAGATTGCCGCCCACCGTGGCGGCCAGCGTCGGCAGGTTGGCGCCGACGTTGGCGACGGGAAAGGCGATGCGCACGCGGGCGCGCCGGTAGCGGCCGGGCATGCCGCCAGGCTGCCGCGCCAGCCAGGCGTTGGGCAGGCTGGGCGCTGACGCGGATTCCAGGGGCTCGATGGACTCGATGCGCGCCCGGGCGCGGGCGCGCAGCTCGTCGGTTTCGCCCTGCACCCGCGTGAAGGTGCCGCAGGATTGCTCGCCGGCCATGACCTCCGCGACCTTTGCGGGGTCCAGCGGGGTTTCGATCAGGTAGGTGGCGGTAAACGATTGGGAATTCATGGCGGCGGTGGCGGGTAAGGGGATCAGATCCGGTTCAGGTCGGGGAAGGGGCGCACGGGGTCCTTGCCGTCCCAATCCTGGGCGCTGTCTCGGATCAGGTCGAACAGGCGGCCCTTGGGGCCGGCTACTTCGGACAGCTCGATCACGGTGCCGGGGTGGTACTCGGTGTCGAAGTAGATGAAGCGGCCCTTCTCGCCCACTTCGCCGCTCATCTTGGGCTTGAAGCCCTGCGCCAGCAGGCGCTCCAGGTCGGCGTCGTAGCTCTCGGTCCAGTAGGCCACGTGCTGCAGCCCGGTGCGGCCGGCCTGCAGGAAGTCGCGGTACATGGAGGGCACGTCGTTGCGGGTCTGGATCAGCTCGACCTGCACGAAGCCCGAGTTGGCCAGCGCCACCGAGTTGTGCGGCTCGTGGCTTGCGCCGTCGTACTGGTAGTTGACGATGGGCACGCGCGGGTTGTAGTACCAGGGGCCGACGCCCAGCGTGGCGCTCCAGTAATCCATGGCGGCTTCGATGTCGTGCACCACATAACCGAGTTGGCGGATTTCGCCCAGGAAACGACTCATGATGGATTCTTTGCGGGAAAGGGATTGAGGATGTCGGGAGGGAGCGGCCCCGATGGGGCCGCGGACCTCACAGGAAACCGATGGAGAACCAGGGGAAGGCGGCGACGATCACCAGACCCACGAGCAGCGCGGCGACGTAGCCCCAGATCGGGCCTATGCCTTCGTTGGGATCGACGCGGCTGATGGCGCAGGCGCCGTAGTAGCCCACGCCGAAAGGCGGCGCGAACAGGCCTATGCCCATGGCGAAGATCACCACCATGGCGTAGTGCACCTCGTGCACGCCGGCCTGCACCGCGATCGGGAACAGCAGCGGGCCGAACAGCACGATGGCGGGGATGCCTTCCAGCACGCTGCCCAGGATGATGAAGGCCACGATGGACACGGCCAGAAAGCCGTAGCTGCCGCCGGGCATGCCCGCCATCAGCTTCGCCAGGTCGCCGGAGAAGCCGGACTGCGTCAGCGCCCAGGCCATGGCCGTGGCGCAACCCACGATCAGCATGATGGCGCCGGACAGCGAGGCGGTCTCGATCAGCATGGGCTTCAATCTGGCCCAGTCGAAGCGCCGGTAGATCAGCAGGCCGACCACCGCCGAGTACACGATGCCTATGGTCGAGACCTCGGTGGCGGTGGCCACGCCTTCGACCACCGCGGCGCGGATTACGAAGGGCAGGGCCACGGCGGGCAGGGCTATGACGAAGAAGCGTCCGATCTCGCGGGCGCTGAAGCGCTGCGCCAGGCTCAGGTCTTCCTTGCGGTAGCGCCACCACACCACCGAGCACAGGGCCAGGCCCAGCACCACGGCCGGCAGCAGTCCGCCCGTGAAGAGCGCGGCGATGGACACGCCCGTGACCGAGCCGATGGTGATGAGCACGATCGATGGCGGAATGGTCTCGGTTTGCGCGCCGGTGGCCGACAGCAGCGCCACCAGGTCGCCGGGCTTGGCGCCGCGCTTCTGCATTTCCGGGAACAGCACGGGCGCGATGGCCGCCATGTCGGCGATCTTGGAGCCCGATATGCCGGACACCAGGTACATGGCGCCGATCAGCACATAGGACAGCCCGCCGCGCACATGTCCCAGCAGGCTGGCCAGGAACTGGATCATGGCGCGCGCCATGCCGGTCATCTCGATCAGCGAACCCAGGAAGATGAACAGCGGCACCGCCAGCAGCATCAGGTGCGACATGCCTTCGTCCAGCCTGCCCACCATCACTACCATCGGCGTGTTGGTGGTCAGGGCCAGGTAGGAGAACGTGGCCAGCGCGAACGAGAACGCGATGGGCACACCCGAGAACACCGTGGCGGCGACGATGCCCACGAAGAAGATCAGCAGGTTCAGCTTGCCCAGCGAGCCGAACAGCGGCTGCGCCACCCAGAACAGCGCGACGACCGCCGCAGCTCCCGCCAGCGCCGCCAGCATCTGCGGCGCGGTCTGCGTGCGCAGGAGGCGCAGCAGCGCCACCACCGCCATCAGTCCCATGCCCACGGGAATCGCGGCGGCGCGCCAGGCGTTGCTCAGCTCCAGCGCGGGCGTGATGATGAAGTGTTCTTCATGCGCGTATTCCACGGCGGGCGCCAGGATCAGCGCCAGGAAGGCCAGCGAGGCTGCCAGCGCCAGCGTTTCCAGCTGGGCGCGGCGCGCGGGGCTGACGTTGTTGACCAGCGCCGTCATCCGCATGTGCTCGCCGCGCCGCAGGGCGACCACCGCGCCCAGCATGGACAGCCACAGGAACAGGATGGATGCCAGCTCATCGGACCAGACCAGCGGGCTGTGGAAGGCATAGCGCGCCACCACGCCCGCGAACAGCACGGCGATCTCGACCAGCACGATGGCGGCGGCCACGTGCTCGACCATGCTGCCCAGCAGCGCGTCGAGCGCGCCGGCGGCGCGGCGTAGAGGATGGGCCGGCAGCGCCTGCGGCGCGGGGTGGGGGGCGGACAGGGAAGACATGGCGCGTTCTCAGGTCAGCTTGCCTACGGCCTGCTCCAGCAGGGTCCAGGCTTCGTTGCCGAAGCGGCCCTGCCATTCCTTGTAGAAGCCGGCGCTGCGCAACTGTTCGCGGAAGCTGTCGGCCGACGGCTGGTTGAACAGCAGGCCTCGGCCTTCCAGGTCCGACTGCACCGAGGCGTTGAGTTTCTTGATGTCTTCCCGCTGGGCCAGGCCGGCTTCGTTGATGCCGCGCGCCACCACCGTCTTCAGGTCCTGCGGCAGGCCTTCCCACATGCGGCCGTTGGCGATGAACCAGTAGCCGTCCCAGATGTGGTTGGTGAGCGAGCAGTACTTCTGCACTTCGTACAGCTTGGCCACCTGGATGATGGGCAGGGGATTTTCCTGCGCATCCACCACCTTGGTCTGCAGCGAGGAATAGACCTCGCTGAACTGCAGGCTGGCGGGGGCGGCGCCCAGGCCCTTGAACATGGAGATCGGCAGCGAGCTGACCGGCACGCGGATCTTCAGGCCGTCCATGTCGGCGGCGGACTTGACCGGCGCCTTGCTGCTGGTGGTCTGGCGAAAGCCGTTGTCCCACATTTTCTCGAAGGCATAGAGGCGGCGCTGCGCGATGGCCGCCCGCACATGCGCGCCGAGCGCGCCGTCCATGGCGCTCCAGACCTGGTTGTAGTCCTTGAAGGCGAAGCCCACCGCGTTGATCGCCGCCACCGGCACCAGGGTCGCGATGACCAGCGCGGACGGCGTGAAGAAGTCGATGCCGCCCGAGCGCACCTGGGCCAGCATGTCGGTGTCCCCGCCCAACTGGTTGTTCGGGAAGATCTTGATGTCCACGCGGCCGTTGCTTTCCTTGAGGATGCGTTCGGCGGCTTCCTGGGCGCGGATGTTCAGCGGATGCGTGACCGGCAGATTGTTGCCGTACTTGAGGGTGTAGTCGGCCGCACGGGCGATCAGCGGAAAGCCCGAGGCGAGGGCGACGGCGGGAACCGCGCAAAGGCGGCGCAGGGCGCTACGGCGTGTCAGCAGCTTCATGCTTGTCTCCATAATCTTGGTTATGATGTTTTTTGATGTGCCACAACAGCGCCATTACCATGCGGCAGACTGGACAATAGTGAATCGGCGCTAACATCGTCAAACCGGTTTAATGATGGATTTTGATGTGAATCGAACGCCTCCCGAACGCAAGCTGGCGCGCCTGGCCGATGTGGCGGAACGCGCCGGAGTGTCCACCGCCACGGCCGACCGGGTCCTGAACCGCAGGCCCGGCGTGCGCGCCAGCACCGCCCAGAAAGTCTTCAAGGCGGCCATCGAACTGGACTATCTGCCGGAACAGGAGGTCCGCGCGGCCGCGACGCCCGAACCCTTGCGGCTGGTGTTCCTGCTGCCGCGCGGCAGCAACCGCTACCTGCGCATGCTGGGCGATACCGTCAGCTATGCGCAGGAGCACTTCGGGCCGCTCAACGCCAGGTGCCAGGTCGAGTACGTGGAGAGCTTCAATCCGGACGCGCTCGCGCAGGCCCTGGCCAAACACGGCAAGCGCGCCGACGGCATCGCGTTCATGGCGCTGGAGCACCCGGCGGTGCGCGAGGCCGTCAACCTGCTGGCGCAGCAAGGCGTGCCTGCGGTGACGCTGATTTCCGACCTGGCCAATAGCGCCCGCGTGGCCTATGTAGGCCTGGACAACCGCGCCGCCGGCCGCACCGCGGGCTACCTGATAGCCCGCTTCATCGGCTCTCGCGCGGCGCATGTGGCGCTGATCGCTGGATCGCGCCACTACCGCGCCCACGAAGAGCGCGAAGGCGGCTTCCTGCAGCTGTACGCCGAACAGTTCCAGGCCATGCAGGTGGTGGACTTGCGCGAAGGCTACGACGATGCCCAGCGCAACTACGAGCAGACCCGCCAACTGCTGGAGCAGTATCCCCAGCTGGCCGGCATCTACAACATCGGCGGCGCCTCCGACGGCGTGGCGCGCGCATTGAAGGAGGCGGGGCAGCAGCACCGGGTCGTCTTCATCGGCCACGGCCTCACGCCCGATACCCGCGCGCTGCTGATCGACGGCACCATGGACGCGGTCATCACGCAAAGCCCAATGGAAGCGCTGATGAGCTGCGTGCGCATCTTCTGCAATCTGCGCGACAAGCGCAGCCCGATGAACGGCGTGGAGCTGGCGCGCAGCCAGGTGATCTTCCGGGAAAACCTGCCCTAGGCGGAAAAGTCGGGAGTAACCCTGACTGCGGGGGCGTTATGCAAACTATGCATGAGGCCCCCGGGCGCGGTCCCTATACTGCCTCGCATTCAGTCTGACGGCGCGGCGGTTGCGATGGATCTACGTTGGTTCCAGGATTTTCTGACTTTGGCGGAATGCGGGCAGTTCACCACGGCGGCCGAACTGCGGCATGTGTCGCAGTCGGCGTTCAGCCGGCGCATCCAGTCCCTGGAAACCTGGGCGGGCGCCGCGCTGATCGACCGGGGCTGCTTTCCCTTGCGGTTGACGGCGGCGGGCGAGCAGTTCCGTTCCAACGCCGCCGAGATCGTGCGCAAGGTGGTGGATGCGCGCGGCGAGGCCGGCGTCACCGGCCATGACGGCGCGGTCCTCAGAGTCGCCATGCCGCATTGCCTGGCAACCTCGCACTTCCCGAGCTGGTGCGTCCGCTGGAAGGAAGAGAGCGGCGTCGAGTCGTTGCGCCTGCATGTGGGCAATGTGCACGATTCGGTCGAGTGGCTGGCGGCCGGCGTGGTGGACCTGCTGGTGTGCTTTCGCCACGCCGCCGAAGACATACAGCTGGACCCGCAAGCCTATATGCGGACCGGCATGGAGCCCGACTTCCTGCGCTTGTTCCGCCCCGCCGCCATGCCGGTGGACGAGACGGCGCTGTACGCCGCCGATTCCCAGGCGCGCTATCCCTATGTGTCGCATGCCCAGGGCGCCTACTTCCGGCGCCTGGTCGATATGTCTTGCGGCGACCTGCTGCAGCGCCCGGTCCTGCAGCGCGTCTGCGAAACCGATTTCGTCGATGGCGCCCGCACGCTGGTCAGCGCCGGCGTCGGGCTGGCGTGGCTGCCGGAGTCCAGCGCCCGGGTGTCGGTGGATGCCGGGCAGATCGTCGCGATCAAGGACAGGCGCTGCGCCATTCCGATGCAGATCTGCATGTATGCGCGCCGCCAGGGGCCGGCCCAGGAGCCGGTGGAGCGCGTGTTCAACCTCTATACCCAACGTTGACTGGGTCGCGTCCGCGCCTCCCGCCATGGTCGGGAGACGGGCGCGCTCGGCCGCGAGTCCTGTGCAGCACCCCATCAGTACATGAATCCCAAGGAGAAAAGCATGGCACTTTCCAGCAAGGCATTGATCGCGGCATTGACGATTGCGATGGCGGGCCCCGCCGCGGCCCAGCAACTGGACGGCACGCTGAAGAAGGTCGCGGACACCGGCGCGATCACCATCGGCCATCGCGAGACCTCGATCCCGTTTTCCTACTATGACGGCAACCAGAAGCCCGTCGGCTACTCCATCGACATCTGCGAGCGCATCGTGAGCGCGGTGCAGGCCCGTCTGAAGCGCAGCGACATCCAGGTGAAATACCTGCCCGTCACCTCGGCCACGCGCATTCCGTTGATGGGCAACGGCACCATAGACCTGGAATGCGCCTCGACTTCCAACACCCTGGACCGCCAGCAGCAGGTGGCGTTCTCGGTCACGACCTTCGTCACCGGCAATCGGTTCCTCAGCCAGAAGTCTTCCAAGTTGCGCAGCGTCGATGATCTGAAGGGCAAGGTCGTGGCCTCGACCTCCGGGACCGCGAACATCCGTCAGATCAACGAGCTGAACGAAAAGCGCGGGCTGGGCATGAGAATCGTGCCCGTGAAGGAGCACGCGGAAGGCTTTCTGATGGTCGAGACCGGCCGCGCCGCCGCCTTCGTCATGGACGACATCCTGCTGTACGGCCTGATCGCCAACGCCAAGCAGCCGGACCGCTACGAGGTGTCCGACGAGTCGCTGTCGATCGAACCCTACGCCATCATGCTGCGCCGCGACGATCCGCAGTTCAAGGCGCTGGTGGACGACACCATCAAGGCTCTCTATGCCGGCGGCGAGTTCCAGGCCCTGTATGACCGCTGGTACCGCAGCCCGCTGCCGCCCAAGGGCATCAACCTGAACGTGGCGATGAGCGAGGCGCTCAAGCGCGTGGTCGCCGCGCCCACCGATTCGGGCGATCCCGCCGCCTACCGCTAGGCGCCGTACCTGACGTAATGCGCCGATGCGCGGCCCCGGCCCCGGCCCCGGGGCCGGGACCGCGCGCGGCCTGATCATCGAGAAAAGCATGGCATATCAATGGAACTGGGGCGTGCTGTTCGCCCCGTCGCCCGATGGCGGGCAATCCTATCTGCAGACCCTGCTGGATGGGTTGAGCGTGACGGTCAAGACGGCGGCGCTGGCCTGGCTGATTGCGCTGGCGCTGGGCCTGGCGGTCGGCGTGGCGCGCACGCTGCCTTACCGCGGGGTGCGCGCGGCAGGGGCCGTCTATGTGGAAGTGTTCCGGAACATCCCGCTGATCGTGCAGATGTTCCTGTGGTACTTCGTCTTGCCGGAGCTGCTGCCGACCGCGGCCGGAGACTGGATCAAGCAGCTGCCCGACGCGTCCTTCTACACGGCGGCGCTGGCCATCGGCATGTACATGTCCGCGCGCATCGGCGAACAGCTGCGCGCCGGGATCGAGGCCTTGCCCAAGGGGCAGCGCAACGCGGGCCTGGCGCTGGGCCTGACCTTGCCGCAGCTGTACTGGCATGTGCTTTTGCCCAACGCGCTGCGCACGGTCCTGCCCACCATGACGTCGGACTGCCTGAACACCATCAAGAACACCTCGGTGGCGCTGACGATAGGGCTGGCGGAACTGACCGCCCAGGCCCATGCGATGCAGGAGTTTTCGTTCCAGGTGTTCGAGGCCTTCCTGACGGCGACCATGGCCTATCTGGCGCTCAACCTCATCGTGATCGTGGTGATGCGCGCGCTCGAGTACAAGCTGCGTATTCCGGGCCGGACGGCTGGCGGGCGCATGACGAAGGGGAACCGGGCATGACGGATTTTGATCTGCAATCGATTATTGACGCCTTGCCATACCTGATCCTGTCCGGCTTGCGCTTCACCCTGTTGTTGACCTTCACGTCGACCGTGGGCGGCCTGCTGCTGGGCACCTTGCTGGCTATTGCGCGGCTCTACGGCGGCCGCCTGGTGGCGTGGCCCGCAACGGTGTACGTGAACCTGTTCCGCTCATTGCCGCTGGTGCTGGTGATTTTCCTGATCTATTTCATCCTGCCCTACGCGCTGCAAGCGATCACGGGGTCTGAACGGCCCATCGTGCTGGGCGCCATGGGGTCGGCCTTCATTACCTTCATCCTGTTCGAAGCCGCGTACTTTTCCGAAATCATCCGGGCGGGGGTAGGCAGCGTGGGGCCAGGCCAGTATGCCGCCGGCAGCGCCCTGGGGCTGAGGCACGGGCAGGTGCTGCGCAAGGTGATCCTGCCGCAGGCGTTTCGCAACATGCTGCCGGTGCTGCTGACCCAGGTGATCGTCATCTTCCAGGAAACGGCGCTGGTCTACGTTCTGTCGCTGACCGATTTCCTCGGCGCGGCGACCAAGATCGCGCAGCGCGACAACCGCCTGGTCGAGATGTACATGCTGGTGGCGCTGGTGTTTTTCGTGATCTCGTTCACCGCTTCGCGCGGCGTGCGGGCGCTGCGCGCCCGGATCGGGGCCTGAGCGGGAGGGTGTTTCCATGAGGAGTCTTGATTCATGATCGAAATTCAAAACGTCGGCAAGCGCTACGGCGACTTGCCGGTGCTCAAGCAGTGTTCGCTGCGCGTGCAGCGCGGCGAGGTCGTGGTGGTCTGCGGGCCGTCCGGGTCGGGCAAGTCCACGCTGATCAAATGCGTGAACCGGCTGGAACCCTTCGATGCGGGCCGCATCGTGGTGGACGGCACCGACGTCGGCGCAGCCGGCACGGACCTGCCGAAGCTGCGCGCCCGCGTCGGCATGGTGTTCCAGCACTTCGAGCTGTTCCCGCATCTGACGGTGCTGGAGAACGTCTGCCTGGGGCAGGTCAGCGTGCTGGGCCGCAGCCGCGCGCAAGCGCTGGAGAAGGCGGCGGCGCTGCTGGACCGCGTCGGCGTGGCGGCGCATCGCGATAAGCATCCGGGGCAGCTTTCTGGCGGTCAGCAGCAGCGGGTCGCGATCGCGCGGGCGCTTGCCATGGATCCGGTGGTGATGCTGTTCGACGAGCCGACCTCGGCGCTGGACCCGGAAATGATCGGCGAAGTGCTCGATGTGATGACGGGGCTGGCGCGCGACGGCATGACCATGATGGTCGTCACGCACGAGATGGGATTCGCGCGCCGCGTCGCCGACCGTGTCGTGTTCATGGAATCCGGAGAGATCGTCGACGACGCCAGCGCCGAGGCGTTCTTCGGCAACGCCGCGTCGGCGCGCTCGCGCGCTTTCCTGTCCCGCATCATCAGCCACTGATTTCCCTTACCTACACGAACTTCCATGTCCTCCATTTTCCATATCAACGGCAGTCTAGTTCCGGCCGAACAGGCCGTCATCCCGGCGCTGGACCGGGGATTCCTTTTCGGCGACGGCGTCTATGAGGTGATCGCGGTGATCGACGGCCTGCTGCTGGAGTTCGAGCGGCACGCCGCCCGCCTGGCGCGTAGCCTGGCCGAGGTCGGCATCCGCAATCCGCTGCCGCGCGACACGCTGCTTGCGCGTTGCCGCGAGCTGGTGCTGCGCAACGGCCTGCGCGAAGGGTCCGTCTACGTGCAGGTGACGCGCGGCACGGACAGCAAGCGCGACTTCGCTTTTCCTGCCGACGTCGAACCCACCGTGATGATGTACGTCAGCGAGAAGTCCCTGCGCGTCAATCCGCTGGCCGAATCGGGCGTGCGGGCGGCAAGCGTGCCCGACATGCGCTGGCAGCGGCGCGACATCAAGAGCGTGTCGCTGATCGCGCAGGTGCTGGCCAAGCAGGCGGCGCAGGCCTCGGGCGCGTTCGAGGCGCTGATGGTCGATGCCGACGGCGTGGTGACGGAGGGCGCGTCCTCGAGCGCGTTGCTGGTCGACGCGCAAGGGCGGATCGTGGTGCGGCCCTTGTCGCGCGAGATTCTGCCGGGCTGCACGCGCGCGGCGGTGCTGGCGCTGGCCGCCAAGCGCGGGGTGGCGGTGGAAGAGCGCAAGTTCACGTTGGACGAGTGCAGGCGCGCTTCCGAGCTGGTGTTGACGTCGGCGTTGCACTTCGTGCTGCCGGTGATCGACCTGGACGGCCAGCCCGTCGGCACGGGCCGGCCGGGACCCGTATGCCGGGAACTGCGGCAGCTCTATATGGAGTACGCGCTGGCGTCAGCGCTATAGCGGCGCGCGAGCCGCGGCGGGCGTATGATTCCGCATAAGGGCTCGCACCCCGTCCGGCAATGGCCGGCACGCCATTGCCTACCTCATCGTATGGTTGCTCAACATCGGCCGCCCGGGCCATTCAGCGGGCGGCCGTGAAGGCGTTGCGCCATGGCTCATTTCGTGTCCGCTATCCGCGTGGATGGCCCGGACTGTCCGAAGGCTGGCATCAAAGCCCGGTCACCGGCGGGTCACCACGATTTCCAGGTATTCACTGGGTACGACCATCGCGGCATCGCCAGAGCGGTTGAACCGGTCTATTTGCACTATGAGATCGCTGGTCAGCGCGGCCTGCGCCGCCGAATCCAGCGCGCCAAATGCCTTGAGCAGCGGGCCGTAGTAGGTCTTGAAGACTTGCAGCCAGTGCTCGGGCGAGCGATAGCGGAACACGAAGTGGCGCGGCTCGGTCTTGATCGAGGATGCGTGCGGGCCAAACATTTCCTCGATGCGCGCCGGGGTGCCCCACAGGGCGGGCGACTTGACGCCGGCAGGCGGCGGCAGATGCTTGCCTATGGTCTTGAAGACCTGGCCGATGAAGCCATCGGGGGTCCAGTTGGCCAAGCCGATCTTGCCGCCCGGCCGGCACACTCGCACCAGTTCGGCGGCGGCCTTGTCCTGGTCGGGGGTGAACATCACGCCGAAGGTGGAGACGACCGCGTCGAATCCGCCGTCCGGGAACGGCAGGGCTTCGGCATCGGCCTCCTGGAACTCGATCTTCAAGTGTTCGGCGGCGGCGCGTTCGCGGGCGCGTCCAAGCAGCGCCGGCACGTAGTCGGTCGAAACGACGTCGCACCAGCGGCGGGCGGCTGCGAGCGAGGCATTGCCGTTGCCGGCGGCCACATCAAGCACCTTCTGCCCGGCGCGGACATCCAGCGATTCGCACAGCTGTTCCCCTACGATCTGCAACGTGGTGCCGACAACGGCATAGTCCCCGGAAGCCCAGGTGCCCTGCTGGCGTGTCTTCAAGGCGGCCAGGTCGGGCTGCGCGGAATCGCGCACGGGGCTGGTGGCGAGGGAGGAAATGGACATGGTCTGTCTCCGTTAATGCTCTGTGTATGCGGCAGCGCGCGAGGCCGGCCTGCCGGGGAATCGCAACCGGCGCCGCGCAGGCTTGCGCGTACCGTGCTTCCCGGAATCCAAGTTAAGAGCCGGCCATGGAGGCGGGCGTGGTAGCCGGCGTGGAATCGGCCCGGGTATCGGCCGGCCCCGCGCCGTCTGCTGGTTCCGTCTCCGGCGGCGAGGTCCGGCTGCGCCTGCTTGGACCCATGGGAATCAGCCGGGCGGGCGCCGCCCTGGCGCTGCCGCCGTCGCGCAAGCTGCGCGCGCTCGTCGCCTATCTGGCGCTTGCGCCGCATCCCGTGCAGCGCGCGCACCTGTGCGAGCTGCTGTGGGACATTCCGAACGATCCGCGCGGCGAGCTGCGCTGGTGCCTCAGCAAGGCCCGTGCGTTGCTGGACGAGCCCGGCCGGCGCAGGGTGGAGACGGCGCAGGACACGGTGAGGCTGGACCTGGCCGACTGCCATGTGGACGCCATCGAAATTGGCAGCGCGATGCAACAGGGCATCGCCCAGCTGGACTGTGGGCGGCTGCAAGCGCTGGCCGCGCTGTTTGCGGGTGATTTCCTCGAGGGGCTCGAGATCGACCGCAATCCTTTTTTCAACAACTGGCTGACCGCGCAGCGCCGGCGTTTGCGGGCCTGCCATGCCGCGGTCCTGGAGCATCTGGCGGCCAGTCTGCCGGCTGCGTCGGGCGAGACCTTCGCCTGCCTGGACCAGTGGTTGCAGCTGGTCCCGTTCGATCGGCGCGCGCACGAGATGCTGCTGGGCTTGCTGGCGCAGCGCGGCCAATGGCGCGAAGGCGAGGAGCATCTGGCCGCGGCAGTGCGCGCCTTCGAGGCGGACGGGCTGGACTGGCGGCCCTTGCGCGATGTATGGCGGGAGTTGAGGGGGCGCGCCAGCCAGGCGCCAAGGCAGGACGCCGCGCCAGGAGAGGCGTCCGAGGTGCCGCTCTCGGACGCCCGGGACCGCGCGGGCCGCGCTTCGATCGCGGTGATGCCGTTCGCGGACCGCTCGGCGCAGGCCGGCGTGCGGGGTGGGCTGGCCGATGGCCTGGCCTACGACATCATCACGCGGCTGGCCAAGCTGCGCAGCCTGTTCGTCATCGCCCAAGGCACGGTTTTCGCCCTGGACCAGCGCAACGTGGGGCCGGACGAGGCCGGCCGCACGCTCAACGTGGACTATGTGGTGAGCGGGTCGCTGCAGCGCCGGGACAAACGCATCGCCGTGAGCGTGGAAATCGTGGAGTCCAGGACCGCGCGCATCGTGTGGGCGGACGTCTATGACCGGGAGCTGGATGACGCCTTTCTGGCCCTGGACGAAATCGGCAACCGGATCGTGGCCGCCATCGACCTCGAAATCGAGGCCGCAGAGCGCAACCGCGCCATTCTGAGGCCGCCGAACTCCCTGGACGCCTGGCAGGCCCATCACCGCGGCCTGTGGCATATGTACCGCTTCAACCGGGCCGACAACGAGCAGGCGCGGCACTTTTTCGAGACGGCCTTGCGGCTCGACCCGACGTTCTCGCGGGCCTATGCGGGCCTGTCGTTCACCCATTGGCAGGACGCGTTCCAGCGTTGGGGCGAGCAGGCGCCGGCCATCGACCTGGCGTTCGAGGCCGCTGGCCAGGGCCTGATCGCCGACGACCGCGACCCGGCGGCGCACTGGGCCATGGGGCGGGCGCTATGGCTGCGCGGCAACCAGGACCAGTCCTTGGCCGAACTGGCGCGCGCCGTGGACCTGAGCCCCAATTTCGCCCTGGCGCATTACACCCTGGGCTTCGTCAACTGCCAGTCGGGCGATGCCGAGGCGGCGATAGGCTCGTCCGACCATTCGCGCGACCTCAGTCCCTACGACCCGTTGCTGTTCGGCATGCTGGCCGTGCGCGCGCTGGCGCTGGTGCGCCTGGGCCGGTACGAGGAAGCCGCCGGCTGGGCGCTGAAGGCGGCGGCCCGCCCCAACGCCCACGTACACATCCTGGCGATCGCGGCCTGCTGCCTGGCGATAGCCGGCAAGGACGACGAAACCTCCGGCCTGCTGGCCGCGATCCGCAAGACGCATCCCTCGTACCGCGTGGACGATTTCCTGGCGGCCTTCCGCCTGGCCGGGGATGCCGAGGCGCTGTTCCGGGCGGGCGCGCGCCGCATCGGGCTGGGCTGAGCGGGCGGCGGCGTGTCTCAGGCGATCTCCACCGCATCGCCGTTCAAGCGCGCCCGCCAGGTCCGCAGCCGTTGTTCCGGGTGCTGCACGCACGCGCCGTCGGCGAGCCGGAAATGCTGCTTGTAGAGCGGCGAGGCCACGACGAGTTCGCCGCCCATATGGCCGACGATGCCGCGGCCGATGACGTTGGCGCCGGACTTGGGGTCGCGGTTTTCCATCGCGTAGACGCCGTCGCCGGCGGCTTGCGGCACGTAGAACAGCGCGATCTGCGCGCCATCCACCAGCGCCACCACGCCGGAATTGGGCACCAGATCCTGGCGCCGGCATACCGGCCGCCAGTCTTGGGGTTCGCGGATCAGGGCGTCCATCAGGCAATCTCCTCGGCGATGGCGATGACGCGCGCGGGAGCGGGCCGGGGCTGGCCGCGTTCCTGCACGAATTGGATGTCGGGGTCGGCGCCGCGATGGTTGACGAAGGTGCGGAAGCGCTTGAGCTTTTCCGGGTCGTTCAGCGCGTTGGCCCATTCGCATTCGTAGCGGTCCACCACCAGCTGCATCTGCGCTTCCAGCTCCGCGCACAGGCCCAGGCTGTCCTCCAGCACCACCTGCTTCAGATAGTCCAGACCGCCTTCCAGCGATTCGCGCCAGACCGAGGTGCGCTGCAGCTTGTCGGCGGTGCGGATGTAGAACATCAAGAGGCGGTCTATGGTGCGGATGAGGGCGGCGTCGTCCAGGTCGGTGGCGAACAGTTCGGCGTGGCGCGGGCGCATGCCGCCGTTGCCGCAGACATAGAGGTTCCAGCCGTTTTCGGTGGCGATGACGCCGATGTCCTTGCTTTGCGCCTCGGCGCATTCGCGGGTGCAGCCGGAGACGGCGAACTTCAGCTTGTGCGGCGAGCGCAGGCCCTTGTAGCGGTGCTCGATGTCCAGCGCCATCTTGACGCTGTCCTGCACGCCGTAGCGGCACCAGGTGCTGCCGACGCAGGACTTCACGGTGCGGGTGGACTTGCCGTAGGCATGGCCGGTCTCGAACCCGGCGGCGATCAATTCCGCCCAGATGTCCGGCAGTTCATGCAGCTGCGCGCCGAACAGGTCGATACGCTGGCCGCCGGTGATCTTGGTGTACAGCTGGTATTTCTTGGCGACCGCGCCGATCGCGATCAGGCCGTCGGGCGTGATCTCGCCGGCGGGGATGCGCGGCACCACCGAATAGGTGCCGTTCTTCTGCATGTTCGCCATGAAGGTGTCGTTGGTGTCCTGCAGCGGCACCAGGTGAGGATCCTGGATCGGGCGGTTCCAGCAAGAGGCCAGGATGGAGCCCACGGCGGGCTTGCAGATGTCGCAGCCCTGTTGTCCGCGGCCGTGGCTGGCCAGGAGTTGCTCGAAGGATTCGATGCCGTTGACGCGCACGATGGCGTAGAGCTCCTGGCGAGTGTGGGGGAAGTGCTCGCAGAGGCTCTTGTCCACGGCGACCCCGCGGCTGGCCAGTTCGTGTTCGACCACCTGCTTGAGCAGGCTGGCGCAGCCGCCGCAGCCGGAAGCCGCCTTGGTGCAGCCCTTGACCGCGGCCAGGTCGGCACAGCCGCCGTCGATCGCGGCGCAGACCGCGCCCTTGCTCACGTTGTGGCAGGAACAGATGGTGGCGGCGGCGGGCAACGCGTCCACGCCCAGCAGCGGCGCGCCCTGGCCTTGCGGCAGGATCAGGCTGGCCGGGTCCGCGGGCGGCGCAATGCCGTTCTGCACGTATTGCAGCAAGGTGTCGTAGTAGCTGTTGTCGCCGACCAGGACCGCGCCCAGCACCCGCTTGCCGTCGGCCGACACCACCAGGCGGCGGTAGCTGGAGCCGGCCTCGTCGATGTAGCGATAGCTGCGCGCATCGGGCGATGCGCCGTGGGCGTCGCCGATCGAACCCACGTCCACGCCCAGCAGCTTGAGCTTGGTGGACATGTCGGCGCCGCCGAACGCCTGTCCGGCGTTGCCGCAAAGCGCCGCCGCCACCGTGCGCGCCATCTGGTAGCCGGGCGCGACCAGCCCGAACACGCTGCCGTTCCAGGCCGCGCATTCGCCGATGGCATAGATGTGTTCGTCGCTGCTGCGGCACTGGTCGTCGATGGCCACGCCGCCGCGCTCGGCCAGCGTCAGTCCGGCCTTGCGCGCCAGCGCCACTTGCGGCCGGATGCCGGCCGAGAACACGATCAGGTCGGTTTCCAGCGGCGCGCCCTCGGCAAAGCGCATGCGGTAGCGGTACTGCGTGCCGGGTTTGATGTCCTGGGTGGCGCGCGACAGGTGGACGCCCACGCCCAGCGCCTCGATGCGCGCCTTGAGCGCCGCGCCGCCTTGCTCGTCCAACTGCACCGGCATCAGGCGCGGCGCGAATTCGACCACGTGGGCCTCCAGCTTCAGCGACTTCAGCGCATGGGCCGCTTCCAGCCCCAGCAGGCCGCCGCCCACCACCACGCCGCGGCGCGCGCCGTGCGCGGCCTCGCGGATCAGGTCCAGGTCGTCGAGCGTGCGGTACACCAGGCGCGATGCGCCTTCCGCGCCCGAGATCGGCGGCACGAAGGGGTAGGAGCCCGTGGCAAGTATCAGCTTGTCGTAGGCGCTGCGGCCGCGCGCGGTCACGACCTGGCGCTGGCGGCGGTCGATCTCCAGCACGGGCGCGTCCAGGTGCAGAGTCACGCCTTCCTGTTCATACAGCGCCGCATCGCCCAGCGCCATCGATTCCGCGTCGCGCCCGTTGAGGTATTCGGACAGGTGCACGCGGTCGTAGGCGCGGCGGCTTTCCTCGCCGTAGACATGGATGCGGTAGCGCGCAAGCGCGCCGCCGGCGATGAGTTGCTCGACGCAATGGTGGCCCACCATGCCGTTGCCGATGACGACGAGGGTCTGCAGAGAATCGGATGAGGCCGCTACTTTCATGGGATGTCCCCGTGGGCTTGGGTATCGTGGTTTCAGAAAACGCAAAGGCGCCCTGGACCTTGCGGTCGGGGCGCCATTGCCGTTACTGCTCTAGTTGTCTCGCCGGCCTTGCGGCCCGCGCATGAACCATCAAGCAAAGTCCATGCCAGGGATGCCGGAGCGCATCCGCGCGGGTTGGCGCGCCGGGGATTTCATAGGGAAAGCGGCGTCAGGCAGGCCGCCGGCGGCCCGGTCTTGCGCCGCGCGGCCAAAGCCGGCGTGCGTCAAGGCGGTGCATATTCCTGTGCGGCGCCGCACCCGTTTGGCGCAGCGGATGGGCCTAGGCAAACGCCGCCTGGACGGCATCGAAGGCCGCGGAGACCAGGGGATCCTCGCGGCGGGAGGCCTGGGTGATGAAGGCGAGTTCGGCCTGGATGGCCAGGCCCTTGACCAACACCAGCCCGCTGGCCTGGGACTCGCGCAGCGCGATGGAGTCGCGCGCCAGCGACAGGCCCACGCCCGAGCGCACCAGGTCCAGCATTGAGGCTTCCTGATCCACTTCGGCCACGGCGTTGGGCGCGACGCCCAACGCGTCGAATTTGTCCGACAGCAGCCGGTGGTGCACCGAGTCCGGGGGCGTCCAGATCCAGGGCAGGGCGGCGATCGCGGCCCAGTCGCGGCCGGCCACCTGCGCGCCCCAGCCCTTGGGGGCCACGACGAAATAGGCGAAGGAGGCGAGCGGCAGCGCTTCGAGTCCGGCGGGAGCCGCATCGCGCCCTTGCGGGCCGAGGGAAAAACCCACGTCCAGCTCGCCCGCGCGCACCTGTTTCGCCACCGATCCGGACATGCCGTGGCGTAGGGTGGGGCGGATCTTGGGATAGTGCTCGACCAGGTATTGCAGGGTGGCGCCCAGGCGCAGGAATTCGGGATCGAGGATGGTGCCGATGCGCAGATCGCCCTGGACGGTGTCACGCAGGGCGCCGAGGGCGCGCTGGAAGTCATCCAGCGCGTCCAGGATGCGTTGCGCCGAGGGCAGCAGCGCGCGGCCGTCGGCGTTGGGCGCCAGGCCTTGCGCCGTGCGCGAGAACAAAGTCAGATCCAGCGATTCCTGGAAGTTCTTCAGCTGCAGGCTGAGCGCGGGCTGGGTCAGGTGCAGATGCTCGGCCGCCCGCGTCAGGTTGCCCTCGCGGGCCACGGCGGCAAAGGTGCGGATGTGCTTCAGGTCCATGAGACGGTTCCCGGAGTAAGTGGCCAGGGGCGAAAAGGGCTCAAGCATTATTTAAGTTGCTTATAAACCGTTTTTCAACAATTCATTGGACAGTTGCGCGCCGCTGCGCGAGAGTCACGGTAGATGCCCGGCGAGCCGGGTCGGCTCACCCAGTCCGCGGACGTACCGCCCCGACAAGAAGATAAGAAGAGCTTATGGAGACATACGACTACATCATCGTGGGCGCGGGTTCGGCCGGCTGCGTGCTGGCCAACCGCCTGAGCCGCGATCCTGGCGTGCAAGTGCTGCTCCTGGAGGCGGGCGGGAGCGACAACTACCACTGGATCCATATCCCGGTGGGCTACCTGCATTGCATCGGCAACCCCCGCACGGACTGGATGTACCGCACCGCGGCGGAACCCGGTCTGGCGGGGCGGTCGCTGATCTATCCGCGCGGTCGGGTGCTGGGCGGCAGTTCATCGATCAACGGCATGATCTACATGCGCGGCCAGCGCCAGGACTACGAGGACTGGGCCGAGCTGTCCGGCGATCCGGCCTGGGGTTGGGACCAGGTGCTGCCGGTGTTCAAGCGCAGCGAGGACTACCACCGCGGCGCGGACGAGTTCCATGGCGCCGGCGGCGAATGGCGCGTGGAATCGCAGCGCCTGCGCTGGGACATCCTGGAGGCCTTTGCCGGCGCGGCCGAGCAGGAGGGCATTCCGCGGGTGCAGGACTTCAACCGTGGCGACAACTTCGGCTGCGGCTACTTTGAAGTGAACCAGCGCGGCGGCTGGCGCTGGAATACCTCCAAGGCGTTCCTGCGGCCGGTGCGGAAACGCCCGAACCTGCGCGTGTTGACGGGCGCCCAGGCCGAGCAACTGGTGTTCGAGGGCAAGCGCTGCGTCGGCGTGCAGTTGCGCCGCAATGGGCAGAACATCGCCGTGCGCGCGCGCCGCGAGGTAGTGCTGGCGGCCGGCGCCGTCAATACGCCGCACCTGCTGGAACTCTCCGGCGTGGGCGAGCCCGAGCGCCTGCGCGAAAGCGGCATCGCCTTGCACCATGCCCTGCCGGGCGTGGGCGAGAACCTGCAGGATCACTTGCAGCTGCGCGTCATCATCCAGGTGCAGGGCGTGAAGACGCTGAACCGCATCGCCTCCACCTGGTTGGGCAAGGCCGGCATCGGCCTGGAGTACCTGCTCAAACGTAGCGGCCCGATGAGCATGGCGCCGTCGCAGCTGGGCGCGTTCGCCAAGTCGGACCCGGGCCAGGCGCGCGCCAACGTTGAATTCCATGTGCAGCCGCTGTCGCTGGGCGCCTTCGGCGAACCGCTGCATGGCTTTGACGCCTTCACCGCCAGCGTGTGCAATCTGCGGCCGACATCGCGCGGCAGCGTGCACGCCCAGGGGCCGCAAGGCGCGCCCGTCATCGCGCCCAATTACCTCAGCACCGACGCAGACCTGCGCGTGGCGGCGGATTCCATCCGGCTGGTGCGGCGGATCGCGGCGGCGCCGGCCTTGCAGCGCTATCAGCCGCAGGAATGGCTGCCAGGAACGGCGTTCCAGACGGACGCCGAGCTGCGGGAAGCGGCTGGCAAGATCGGCACCACCATCTTCCATCCGGTGGGCACCTGCGCCATGGGACGTGATGCGGACGGCGGGGCGGTGGTGGACGCGCGGCTGCGTGTCCATGGACTGGAGGGCCTGCGCATCGCCGACGCCTCGGTGATGCCGTTGATCACGTCGGGCAACACCAATTCGCCGACCATCATGATCGCGGAGCGGGCTGCCGACATGATCCGCGAGGACGCCGCAGGCCGCTGAATCGACGCAGGCGTCGCAGAAAAGGAAGCCGCCCTAGGGGCGGCTTCCTGGCGATGGCGTCACCGCGTTCAGCGCTGCGAGCGGTACATCTCCTGGCGTTGCGGATGAGTCAGCATCACTTGCCAGAGCTGGCCCTCGCGCGAGCGGAAGAAGCCGGCGCAGCACATCAGGTAGTACTTCCACATGCGGTAGAAGCGGCTGCCGTAGCGCGTTTCCAGCTCGGGCCAGGCGCGTTCGAACCTGTCCCACCAGGCCATCAGCGTGCGGTCGTAATCGGCGCCGAAGTTGTGCCAGTCTTCGATGATGAAGCGGCCTTCCACGGCGGTGGCGATCTCGCGGGCGGACGGCAGCTTGCCGTTGGGGAAGACGTAGCGGTCGATCCAGGGATCAGTGCTCTGGCTGGTGGCGGCGATGCCGATGGTGTGCAGCAGGAACACGCCGCCGGGCGCCATCAGGCGCTGCACGTTGCTGAAGTAGGTGTCGTAGTTCTTGGGGCCGACGTGTTCGAACATGCCTACCGAGACCACCTTGTCGAAGCTGCCCTGCAGGTCGCGGTAGTCCTGCAGCAGCAGTTGCACCGGCAGGCCCTTCACTCTTTCCTGCGCCAGCGCCAGCTGCTCCTTGGACACGGTCACGCCGGTGACCTCGACGCCATAGCGTTCGGCGGCAAAGCGCGCCAGCCCGCCCCAGCCGCAGCCGATGTCCAGCAGCGTTTCGCCTGCGCGCAGCTGCAGCTTGCGGCAGATCATCTCCAGCTTGGCCAGTTGCGCTTCCTCCAGCGTCTGGGCGTTTTCCCAGTAGGCGCAGGAATAGATCATGCGGCTGTCCAGCATGGCCTCGAACACGTCGTTGCCGGCGTCGTAGTGCTGTTCGCCGACCTCGAAGGCGCGGTGCTTGGACTGCAGGTTGAACAGCTTGTGGCGCAGGTGCTCGGCGATCAGCTTGACGCGCGCCAGGCCCAGGGCCGCCGACCCCATGTCCGCGCGGAGCAGGCGGGTGAACAGCTCGTCGAGCTGGTCGCAGTCCCATTCGCCGTCCATGTAGGATTCGCCCAGGCCCAGCGACCAGCTGGCGAAGACGCGGTCGTACATATGCTTGTCATGAACCTGAATGTCCCAGGGGCGGTTGCCGTTGATGCGGACATCGGCCCGGGCCAGGATGTCCTGGAGCACTTTGGGCGGTTCGGGGGGAGGGGAACTGAGGGATGGGTGGCCGGTGGCCAGCGGCGAGGAAGGACTGCTTTGCTGCATACGGACTCCATATCAATTTTGGGATGACTGATCTGGCAATGCTTGAGACTTCCAACTCTGATCCTAACAGGTCCGCAACTCCAATTTAATGATTGGATCGCCTCGATAGGCAATGGCAATTCCGCGCGGGCAGGGGGGGCTGGGCGGCGATCCGGATGCAAGAATCGTAGCGACGACCGGGCCGATAGTCCAGAACCGGGCGGTCCGGGTGTTGCGGCGGCGCCGCTCGCTGTCCTATAAGATACCGGCCTGGTGCGCCTCTAGCTGCGGCGCGCAACGACTTGTGGAGTGTATCGATGGTGGACGCCAGCCTGGAACCCCGTTTGGATTTCGTCACCTGCGCCAGCCCGGCAGGACTGCACCGCATGGCCTACTGGGAATGGGGCGACCCGGCCAATGACCAGGTACTGGTATGCGTGCATGGCCTGACCCGCAGCGGACGTGATTTCGATACGCTGGCGCGGCGGTTGGCGGGGCAGTATCGCGTGGTCTGCCCGGACGTGGTGGGGCGGGGGCGTTCCGATTGGCTGGCCAACCCCGCGTTCTACACGGTGCCGCAATACGTCTCGGACATGGTGACCCTGCTTGCGCGCTTGAAACCGGCGCGGCTGGCCTGGGTGGGGACGTCCATGGGCGGGCTGATCGGCATGGCGCTGTCGGGCGCGGCGGTGTTTGCACGCGCCATGCTGGCCATGCGTCCGCACGCGGGCATGCTGCCGCCCGAACAGGGCTTCCATCTCGACAGGTTGGTACTCAACGACGTCGGGCCACGGCTGGAGACGGGCGCCCTGGCGCGCATCGGCCAGTATGTGGGCGAACCCGGCGAGTTCGCGAGCTTCGAAGAGGCCGTGGCCACCATGCGCGCCAACTCCGCCACGTTTGGCCCGCATACCGATGCGCAGTGGGCGGAACTGGCGCGCTACCTGTACCCCCGGCAGGGCGAAAAATGGGTCAAGCACTACGACCTGGCGCTGTCCCAGGCCCTGGCGGCCCAGACCCCCGAGGAACTGGCGGCGGGCGAACAGATCCTGTGGCGTTCCTATGATTCCCTGCCGTGCCCCGTGCTGATCGTGCGCGGCGCGCAATCCGATCTGCTGACGCGCGCCACCGTCGATGAAATGCTCAAGCGCAATCCGCGCGCGCAGGCCCACGAGGTATCCGGCGTGGGCCATGCGCCCACCTTGATGTCGGACGAGCAGGTGGATCCGGTCGCGTCTTTTCTGCTGTCCTGACCACGCGATAAACGGGGGACGGCTTGGCGCTATCCACGCTGCCGGGCCTTCTCTACAATAGCTGGATGAACGCGCGCACACTGAACATCGATCTGCACTGCCATTCCACCGTCTCGGACGGCGCGCTCGCGCCGCGCGACGTGGCGCAGCGCGCGCATGCCAATGGCGTGGACGTGTGGGCCTTGACCGACCACGACGAAGTGGGCGGCCTGGCCGAAGCGGCCCGCGCGGCGCGCGAGCTGGACATGGACTTCGCCACCGGCGTCGAGATCTCCGTGACCTGGGCCGGCGTGACCGTGCATATCGTGGGCTTGCGCTTCGACCCCGAGAACACCGCGCTGGTCGAAGGCTTGCGCAAGACCCGCTCCGGCCGCGCCGAACGCGCCAAGCGCATCGGCGAACGCCTGGCCGAAATGGGCATGCCCGGCGCCTACGAAGGCGCGCTGCCGTTCGCCGGCAACCCCGAACTCATCAGCCGCACCCACTTCGCCCGCTACCTGGTCGAAGCCGGCTACTGCCCCGACGTGCAGGCCGTGTTCACCCGGCACCTGGGCGACGACCGGCCCGGCCACGTGCCCATGCAGTGGGCCACGCTGGCGGAGGCCGTGGGCTGGATCCGCGGCGCGGGCGGCGTCGCCGTCATCGCGCATCCCGGCCGCTACAAGTACACGCCGCTGCAATTCGCCGCGCTGTTCGACGAATTCCTGCAGTTGGGCGGTCTGGGCATCGAGGTCACCACGGGCAGCCATACCTCGGAAGAGGCCCGCTATTATGCGGATGTGGCACGCCGCTACGGTTTTCTGGCGTCGCGCGGCTCGGACTTCCATAGTCCCAAGGAAAGCCGCGTGGACCTGGGCCGCTTGCCAGCGCTGCCGCCCGACCTTAAACCGGTCTGGCATGACTGGTTCTGACGCGGGCGGCGGCCAAGCCGCCTTGCCCTGTACGCTATCGACTGTGATCGCGCCCGACCGGCGCAACCGCCATGAACAAAGCCTTTGTCAAAGAGTCGGACAACGAGGACGACGACGATCTGCCGCAAGCCCAGGCCCTGCCTGCCGGCACCAAGAACTACATGACGCCTGGCGGCTACGAGCGCCTGCGCGGTGAACTCACGCACCTGATGAACGTGGAACGTCCATCCGTCGTGCAGGTGGTGTCGTGGGCCGCGTCCAACGGTGATCGTTCCGAGAACGGCGATTATCTGTACGGCAAGAAGCGCCTGCGCGAGATCGACCGCCGCATGCGCTTCCTGACCAAGCGGCTGGACGTTGCCGAAGTGGTCGATCCAGCGGCCCAGCCCAACCGCGATCAGGTCTTCTTCGGCGCCACGGTGCTGTATTCCGACAAGGCCGGCGAGGAACACAACGTGACCATCGTCGGCGTGGACGAGGCCGAGCCGCTGGCAGGCAAGATCAGCTGGATCTCGCCGGTGGCGCGCGCGCTGATCAAGGCCAAGGAAGGCGACACCGTGGTGCTGCGCACGCCGGGCGGGATCGAAGAACTGGATATCCTGGAAGTCAGCTATCCGGCCTAGTCTGCCGATCTGGCCGGGGTCGGCAACGGAGTTCCGACGCGGCAAAGAAAACGGGCGCCAGCTTGTGGCCGGCGCCCGTTGGTGGGCGGGATCTGACGTCCCTGCCTCGGTTGGCGGCTTGCGCCGCCGTTCCCCTGGGGCTTGCTGCTTGTTCTTGCGGCTTTACTTCTTGCGATTGGCGATCGACTTTTCGGCCAGGTTCACCAGGTCTTCGCCGATCTGCTTCTTCCACTTGTCATAGACGGGCTTGGTGATCTTGACGAAGGCCTCGTGGTCCGCCGGCGACAGCGCGGTCACGGTCACGCCGTGGCCCGCGATTTCCTTCAGCAACGACGGGTCTTCGGGCGTCACGCCCTTGCGTGCAATCACGATCTGCTGCTTGCCGGCGTCCAGCGCGGCCTGGCGCACGATGTCGCGGTCCTTCTCGGACCACGAATTCCAGACCTCGCGGTTGACCACGAAGATCAGCGGATCGGCGACGTAGTTCCACAGCGTCAGGTACTTCTGGCCCACGGTGTAGAGCTTGGAGCCGGTGTAGATCGACAGGGGATTTTCCTGGCCGTCCACCGCGCCGCTGGCCAGCGCGGGCTGGGCGTCGGCCCAACTCATCTGCGTGGGGTTGGCGCCCAGGGCAGTGAAAGTGTCGATGTACAGCGGCGAACCCACCACGCGCAGCTTCTGGCCCTTCATGTCCTCGGGCTTCTTGATCTCGTGCTTGGAGTTGCTGAGCTGGCGGTAGCCGTTTTCGCCCCAGGCCAGCGGCACCACGCCGGCCTTTTCGATGAGCTTGAACATCTCTTTGCCCACGTCGCCCTGCACCAGCGCATCGATGGCGGCGTAGTCAGGCATCAGGAAGGGCAGGGAGAACAGGTTCAGCTGCTTGACCTGCGGCGACCAGTTGATGGTGGAGCCCACGGCCATGTCGATCACGCCCTGGCGGATGGCGGTGAATTCGCGCGTCTGGTCGCCCTGGACCAGCGAGGTGCCGGGGTAGACCTTGATGTTGATCCGGCCCTGGGTGCGCTCGCGCACCAAGTTCGACCAGATTTCGGCCCCCTGGCCCCAGGGGAAGGTGGTGCCGACGACGATGGAGAGCTTGTACTCGGGCTTGTAGTTCTGCGCATGGGCGGGCGCCATGCCGACGACGGCCGCCGCGCACAGGGCCGCTCCGATCAGGTTGCGGAATTTCATGTTGCGTCTCCTCTCTTTGCGTGTCTGTTGTTGTAATGAATACCGGTAACGCCGGCCTTGGGGTTGCCCCGTCCGGCCCTTTCAATAACCCAGCTTCTTGGGTAGCCACAACGCCAGCTGCGGGAACACCAGCACCGCCACCAGCACCAGGAACATGGCGCCCAGCAGCCACACCACCCAGCGCACGGTGGATTCCATCGGTACGCGCGCGATGCGGCAAGACACCATCAGGTTCACGGCCAGCGGCGGGGTGAACTGGCCCAGCGCCACCTTCAAGGTCAGGATCACGCCGAACCACACCGGATCCCAGCCATAGGCGTTGGCGATGGGCATGAGCAGCGGCACGAAGATCAGGAAGATGGAGATGCCGTCCAGGAACATGCCCACGGTCATCAGCAGCAGGATCAGCAGCGCCAGCACGCCCCATTCGCCCAGCCCCGAATTGACGATGGCGTGGGTGATGGGATCGATCACGCTCAGCGTGGACAGGGCCCAGGCGAAGATGCCGGCCAGCGTCACCACCAGCATGATGACGGCGGACAGTTCAGCGGCTTCGCGCAGGATCTTGTACAGGTCGCGCAGCTTGATGGTGCGGTGGATGAACATGCCCACGAACAGGCCGTAGAACACCGCGACCACGGCGGCTTCGGTGGGCGTGAACCAGCCCATGCGCATGCCGCCCAGGATCAGCACCGGCGCGGCCAGGCCCCATGAGGCTTCGCGCAGGCTGGCCCAGAAGGGCGGGCGGGGCAGGTGGGCTTCCAGCCCGCCCATCTTGTATTTGCGCGACAGCCAGACCGCCGGAACGATGAGGGCGAAGCCCGCCAGGATGCCGGGGATCATGCCGGCGGCGAACAGCGCGGGCACCGAGGCGCCGGGCACCAGCACCGAGTAGATGATGAAGGCCACCGACGGCGGGATCAGGATGTCCGTGGCCGCGCCTGCCGCGACTACCGCAGCCGAGAACGAGCCTGGATAGCCGGCGCGCGACATGGCCGTGATCATCACCGCGCCCACCGCGGCCGCGCAGGCCGGACCGGAACCGGAGATGCCGCCCAGGAACATGGCCACCGCGATCGACACCAGCGGCAGCATGCCCGGGCCGCGCCCGACGATGGCGATGGCGAAGTCCACCAGCCGCTTGGCCACGCCGGAACGGTCGAAGATGGACCCGACCAGCACGAACATGGGAATGGCCAGCAGCGGGTACTTGGCCAGGCCAGCGTAGAAGTTCTGGGGCACGGTCAACAGGCCATACCAGGGCGTGTCCAGGTTGGACAGCACGATGGCCACCGTGCCGCCCAGGCCCAGCGCCACGCCGACCGGCACGCCGATCAGCATCAGGACGATGAAGACGGTGAAGAGGATGGCGGCGATCATTGCGGGGCCTGCCCGGCGGCGCCCTTGGCGATGCGGCGCAGCGTGCCGACGGTGCGCAGCGAGATCGCCGCCGCCATCACCGGCAGCCAGATCGAATACCACCAGGTCGGCACGCCGATGGCGGGCGAGGTCTCTTCGTAGATGTATTCGTCGGCCACCAGCTTCACCGACAGCACGGTCAGCAGCAGGAAGAAGGCCAGCACGCAGCCGTTGGAGATCAGCGCCATGATGCGCTGGCGGCGCGGCGAGCCGGAGTCGGCCAGGATCTCGATGCGGATATGGTGGTTGCGCACGAAGGCCACGCTGCCGCCCGCCATGGTCAGCACGATCAGCAGGAACACCGAGATCTCTTCCGTCCAGGCGAAGGACTGGTCGGTGAAGTAGCGCACCAGCACATTCAGGAAGGTAATGATGGCCAGGGTCGCCAACAGGATCACGGCCAGCCAGTCCTCGATGGCCAGCGGCACTTTGACTGCGGGATCTGATTCTGTGGGAATGATCGGTTCGACAGGCTCGGCGGGGGCTTCGGGGCGGGACATGTGAGGCAACGGCCAGCGCCGGATAGGCGCTATTCATTTATGGGGTCGCTGCATCCTACCGTCGCGCCGTGGGACCGGTAGTTCGTGTTTTCCCGCGGTGCGGGATGGCTGCAACATGCTGCGACGCAATATAAAACCAGCGGCGGAGGGCCTGGCGGGAATGGGAAAGATCCACGGCGGCGCGGAGTTGCCGCGAATGCTGCTCTGCATCATGATGGTGCAAGGTGCTCGGAATTCTTTTGTAACAATGGCCGAAACAGAGGCGTTCGGGATCGATCGAACAACGGCTCCGGGAAAACCCCCTAAACAGGTAAAATCTCTTTTTGCTCTCCTCTCTTTATACGGCGCCCGCATCGTGTCCCTAGTTCAGCATCTGCCTGGTTCCTCCGTCCTGTCCTCCTTCCGTCGCGATCGCCTGCTGGCGCAATTGAAGGAAGCCGGCTTGCCGGTGGCCGACATATCCGCCCGCTACGAGCACTTCGTCAGCACCGACGCGGCCCTGACGGCCGAGCAGCAGCAACACCTGACCCAACTGCTGGACTACGGCACGCCCGTCACCGGCGATGCGCCGGCCAAGAGCCTGTCCCTGCTGGTGATCCCGCGCCTGGGCACGATTTCCCCGTGGGCCAGCAAGGCCACCGACATCGCCCATAACTGTGGCCTGTCGTCGGTGCACCGCATTGAACGCGGCGTGCGCTACGTGATCACCCCCGAGCGCGGCCTGCTGGGCGCCAAGACCTTCGACGACGCCATGCTGGCGCGCGCGGCCGACTGCCTGCACGACCGCATGACCGAAACCGTGGTGGACGCCGGCTTCGACGGCCAGGCGCTGTTCCAGCCGCTGGCCGGCAAGCCCATGCGCACGGTCGGCGTGCAGGCGCAGGGCGCCCAAGCCCTGGCCGAAGCCAACATCTCGCTGGGCCTGGCGCTGTCCGACGACGAAATCGAATACCTGGCCAAGTCGTTCACCGACCTGGGCCGCGACCCCACCGACGTGGAACTGATGATGTTCGCGCAGGCCAACAGCGAACACTGCCGCCACAAGATCTTCAACGCCGAGTGGGTCATCGACGGCCAGGAACAGCCCAACACGCTGTTCGGCATGATCCGCGCCACCCACAAGGCGCAGCCCGCAGGCACCGTGGTCGCCTATTCGGATAACGCCGCCATCATGGAAGGCGGCTCCGCGCAGCGCTTCCAGGCCGGCGTGCCGGGCGTGACGGGCGAGGGCGTCGAAGGCGCCAAGTACATCCGCCGCGACACCACCGTGCATACGCTGATGAAGGTGGAAACGCACAACCACCCGACCGCGATCGCGCCGTTCCCCGGCGCTTCCACGGGTAATGGCGGCGAGATCCGCGACGAAGGCGCGACCGGCCGCGGCTCCAAGCCCAAGGCCGGCCTGACCGGCTTCACCGTGTCGCACCTGCGCTTCGACGACGCCTTGCAGCCCTGGGAAGCCGATCACCACGGCCTGCCCGAGCGCATCGCCTCGCCGCTGTCCATCATGATCGACGGCCCCATCGGCGGCGCGGCGTTCAACAACGAATTCGGCCGTCCCAACCTGCTGGGCTACTTCCGTTCGTTCGAACAGACCGCCGGCGGCACGCGCTGGGGTTACCACAAGCCCATCATGATCGCGGGCGGCCTGGGCAGCATCGATGCCGGCCTGACGCACAAGGACGTGATTCCTCCGGGCGCGCTGCTGATCCAGCTTGGCGGCCCGGGCTTCCGCATCGGCATGGGCGGCGGCGCCGCCTCCAGCATCAGCATGGGCAGCAACTCGGCCGAACTGGACTTCGATTCCGTCCAGCGCGGCAACCCTGAAATCGAGCGCCGCGCCCAGGAAGTCATCGACCGTTGCTGGCAGCAGGCCGAGAACAACCCCATCATCGCGATCCACGACGTGGGCGCGGGCGGCCTGTCCAACGCCTTCCCCGAACTGGTGAACGACGCCGGCCGCGGCGCCATCTTCGACCTGAAGCGCGTGCCGCTGGAAGAATCGGGCCTGTCGCCCGCCGAAATCTGGAGCAACGAATCGCAGGAACGCTACGTCCTGTCGATCTTGCCCAAGGACCTGGAACGCTTCGACGCCATCGCCCGCCGTGAACGCTGCCCCTACGCGGTGGTGGGCGTGGCCACCGAAGAACGCCAGCTGCGCGTGGTGGACGGCGAGGGCCTGCCTGGCCTGGACACGATCCGCCCGCAAGGCGAAGCCGAGGTGCGTCCGGTGGACGTGCCGATCGACGTCATCCTGGGCAAGCCGCCGCGCATGACCCGCGACGTCACGCGCCTGCCCGGCGTGTCCGCGCCGCTGGACCTGGCGGGCATCGACCTGACCGAAGCCGCCTACCGCGTGCTGCGCCACCCCACGGTGGCCAACAAGTCCTTCCTCATCACCATCGGCGACCGCACCGTGGGCGGGCTGTCCAGCCGCGACCAGATGGTCGGTCCGTGGCAGGTGCCGGTGGCTGACTGCGCCGTGACCCTGGCCGACTACGAAGGCTTCCGCGGCGAAGCCATGTCCATGGGCGAACGCACCCCGATCGCCATGCTGGACGCGCCGGCTTCCGGCCGCATGGCCGTGGCCGAGGCCCTGACCAACCTGGCCGCCGCCGACGTCGCGCGCCTGGAAGACATCAAGCTGTCGGCCAACTGGATGGCCGCCTGCGGCGTGGCTGGGCAAGACGCCGCGCTGTACGACACCGTGTCGGCCGTCAGCGAACTGTGCCAGGCCACCGGCCTGTCGATCCCGGTGGGCAAGGATTCCCTGTCCATGAAGACGTCCTGGGAACAGGACGGCGAGCAGCGCCAGGTGGTGGCGCCGGTGTCGCTGGTCATCACGGCCTTCGCGCCCGTGGCCGACGTACGCGCCAGCCTGACCCCGCAGCTGCGCACCGACGCCGGTGACAGCGTCCTGATCCTGATCGACCTGGGCCGCGGCCGCCATCGCATGGCGGGCTCGATCCTGGCGCAGACCTACAACCAGGTCGGCGAAACCGTGCCGGACATCGACGCGCCGCAGGACCTGCGCGCGTTCTTCGTCACCATCCGCACCCTGGCCGAAGCCGGAACCATCCTGGCCTACCACGACCGTTCCGACGGCGGCCTGTTCGCCACCCTGACCGAAATGGCCTTCGCCGGCCGCACCGGCATCTCGGTCAACCTGGACATGCTGACCTTCGATCCGCAATCGGCGGATTGGGGCGACTACAAGATCCGCCCCGAGCAGGTGGCGGTGCAGCGCGAGGAACTGACGCTCAAGGCGCTGTTCTCCGAAGAAGCCGGCGCCGTCATCCAGGTGCCGGCCGCCCAGCGCGACGCCGTCATGCAGGTGCTGCGCGGCGCAGGCCTGTCGGCCCACTCGCACGTCATCGGCGGCCTGAACGGCGCCGACGAAGTCGAGTTCTATCGCGATGGCAAGAAGGTCTGGGGCCAGCCGCGCGCCGAACTCGGCCGCGCCTGGAGCGAAGTGTCCTACCGCATCATGTCGCGGCGCGACAACCCGGCCTGCGCCCAGGCCGAGCTGGACGTCTGGAACGACGCCACGGACCCGGGCATGAGCCCCAACGTGGACTTCGATCCCCAGGAAAACGTGGCCGCGCCGTTCATCAACACCGGCAAGCGTCCGCGCGTGGCGATCCTGCGCGAGCAGGGCTGCAACAGCCAGGTGGAAATGGGCTGGGCCTTCGACACCGCCGGCTTTGAAGCCATCGACGTGCACATGACAGATCTGCTGTCCGGCCGCGTCGACCTGGCGCAAGTGCAGGGCCTGGTGGCCGTGGGCGGCTTCAGCTACGGCGACGTGCTGGGCGCCGGCGAAGGCTGGGCCCGCACCATCCGCTTCAACAGCAAGCTGTCGGACCAGTTCGCCGCCTACTTCGCGCGTCCCGACACCTTCGCGCTGGGCGTGTGCAACGGCTGCCAGATGATGGCCGCGTTGGCGCCGATGATCCCGGGCGCCGAGTTCTGGCCGCGCTTCACGCGCAACCAGTCGGAAAAGTACGAAGCCCGCCTGTCCATGGTCGAAGTGGCCAAGTCGCCGTCGATCTTCTTCGCCGGCATGGAAGGCGCCCGCATTCCGGTCGCCGTGGCTCACGGCGAAGGCTATGCCGACTTCTCGCAGCAAGGCGACGCCAGCCGCGTGCTAGCTGGCGCGCGCTTCATCGACAACCGCGGCCAGATCACCGAAGCCTATCCGTTCAACCCGAACGGCAGCCCCGGCGGCCTGACGTCCGTCACCACCGCGGATGGCCGTTTCACGGTCATGATGCCGCACCCGGAACGCGTGACGCGCAACGTCATGATGTCGTGGGCGCCCGAGAAGTGGGGCAAGTCGGATGCGGGCGGCGCGTTCAGCCCCTGGATGCGCATCTTCCGCAACGCGCGCGTCTGGCTGAAGTAAGCCAGTAGCCGCCGCCGGGACCCTTCCCGGCGCGTGCGACACGCCCCGCCATTTGTGGCCCTCTTGGGTCCGAATGGCGGGGCGTTTTTCATGTTCCGCCGGGCCTGCTCTGGATCCGTGGCGTGCAACGTAATGAGATGTTTAACTTTTCATTGCAACCTGTCGTAAAGCATAGGTAGCCGCTATACGCAACCCGGAGTGACCCCAATGTTCAAGAATCTCAGTATTCGCGCGGTCTTGACGACCGCTTTAGCCGTTTTCTTCGCGCTTTTCCTGGTAACCGGCATTGCCGTGCACCAGCAGCTGACTTCCAACCGCAATTCGATCGAAGTGCTGCTGGACACCAATCTGGTCCGCGCCAATGCCGTGAACGGCGCCGGCACCGAATTGTTGCGCGCCCGCCTGGTGCTGCTGTCGGCCCAGACCGCGCTGATGGAAGGCAAGAGCCTCGACAACCTGGCCAGCATGCAGCGCCTGGACGGCTATACCAAGAAGGCCGGCGAACTGATCCAGCTGGTGCGCCAGACCCCGGAAACCTCGGCCCAGGGCAAGCCGCTGCTGGACGCCGCGCTGGCGGCCTACGACGTCTATCAGCGCGACGCCATCGTGCCGATGATCGCGGCCATCCGCGCCGGCAACGCGCAGGATTCCGGCCGTCTCAACCTGGAAAAAGTGACGCCGCTGGGCCTCACCTTCACTGCCGCCATCCAGAAGTATCTGGACTACGCCGACGAGGTCGGCCAACGCGTGGCCCGCGAGGCTTCCGCGCGCATCAACGGCGCGATCGCGCTGCTGGTCGGCCTGCTGATCGTGGTGGCCGTGCTGGTGGTGGGCCTGTACGCGGTGTTCGGCCGCTCGGTGTTCCGTCCGCTGCATGAAGCTGGGCGCCTCTTCGACCGTATCGCCGGCGGCGACCTGACCAACCGCATCGAGCAACGCGGCAACAACGAGATCGGCGTGCTGTACGCCGCCGTCAAGCGCATGCAGGACAGCCTGGCCCGCACGGTGTCCGCCGTGCGCCTGGGGGTGGAAGAGATCCACACCGGCGCGCGCGAGATCGCCGCCGGCAACATCGACCTGTCGTCGCGCACCGAGCAGCAAGCCGCCTCGCTGGAAGAAACCGCCGCCAGCATGGACGAGCTGTCGTCCACGGTGAAGAACAACGCGGACAGCTCGCGCAGCGCCTCGGAACTGGCCGTGGCGGCGTCCGAGGTGGCCTCGCGCGGCGGCCGCGCGGTGGGCGACGTGGTCGGCACGATGCGCGGTATCGCCGACAGCTCCAACCGCATTGCCGACATCGTCGGCGTGATCGACGGCATCGCCTTCCAGACCAACATCCTGGCGTTGAACGCCGCCGTGGAAGCGGCGCGCGCGGGCGAGCAGGGCAAGGGCTTCGCGGTCGTCGCCAGCGAAGTGCGCGCGCTGGCGCAGCGCAGCGCCGCCGCCGCCAAGGAAATCAAGGGCCTGATCGACGACTCGGTACAGAAGGTATCGGTCGGTTCGGACCAGGTGGAGGCCGCCGGCGCCACCATGCAGGAAATCGTGACTTCCGTGCGCCGCGTGACGGACATCATCAACGAGATCTCCAGCGCGTCCGAAGAGCAGTCGCAGGGCATCCAGCAGGTCAACCAGGCCGTGTCGCAGATGGACAGCGTGACGCAGCAGAACGCCGCGCTGGTCGAAGAGGCCGCGGCGTCCGCAGCCTCGCTGGAAACCCAGGCGCAGCGCCTGCGCGACGCCGTGGCGGTGTTCAAGCTGCAGGCCGGCGGCGTGATCGACGCCGACGCGCCGGCCCTGGGCCGCAATGGCGAACCGGCCTTGATCGGCGCCTGAGCGCGCCGGCATCGCGGCCGGCCGCGGATGGCCGGCCATGAACCCACCGCAAGCCCCCAGCGCGTCGCGTCTGGGGGCTTTGTCGTCATGGGAACGGGCGGGGTAGGCGGCACCATTTCCCGGAAGCGGCAACAATCAGGGACAAAAGGTGCCAGCCGCGCCGCGCAGGCATAAAATAGCGGATTGCCTACCCCCTCTCCGCACACAGGATCCCGCGCCATGAACGCACGCATCCCCGAAGACGCTCTTCCTCCCACCCTGGACCCGAAGGCCCTGCAAGCTTTCGTTGACGAAAAATGGGACAACGAGATCATCCCGGCGCTGACCGACTACATCGCCATCCCGGCCAAGAGCCCGGCGTTCGACGCGGACTGGGAAAAGAACGCGTTCATCGAACGCGTGGTGCGCGACGCCGCGCAGTGGGTCGAGGCGCAGAAGGTCTCGGGCCTGAAGCTGGAAGTGGTGCGCCTGCCGGGCCGCACGCCCGTCATCTTCTTTGACGCGCCCGCCACCCGCAGCGACAACGGCGACACCGTGCTGCTGTACGGCCACCTGGACAAGCAACCCGAATTCTCCGGCTGGCGCGCAGGCCTGGGCCCCTGGACCCCCAAGCTCGAAGACGGCAAGCTCTATGGCCGCGGCGGCGCCGACGATGGCTACGCCGTGTACGCCTCGCTGACCGCCATCATGGCGCTGGACAAGCAGGGCATTCCGCGTCCGCGCTGCGTGGGCATTGTCGAAACCTGTGAGGAATCCGGCAGCTACGATCTGCTGCCCTATGTGGACGCGCTGCGCGACCGCCTGGGCAACGTGGCCCTGGTGGTGTGCCTGGACTCGGGCGCCGGCAACTACGACCAGCTCTGGATGACGACCTCGCTGCGCGGCATGGTGTCCGGCACGCTGGAAGTGCAGGTGCTGGACGAAGGCGTGCACTCGGGCGACTCCAGCGGCGTGGTGCCGTCCTCGTTCCGGATCCTGCGCCATCTGCTGGACCGCCTCGAAGACAGCGGCACCGGCCGCCTGCTGCCGCAAAGCCTGCATTGCGAGATCCCCGCCGACCGCGTCGAACAAGTGCACGCCACCGCGCGCATCCTGGGCGACGAAGTCTGGCGCCGATTCCCCTGGAGCTGCGGCGCCGACGGCGGCTTCGTGCTGCCCATGACGACCGAGCCCGAACAGGCCCTGCTGAACCGCACCTGGCGCCCGACGCTGTCCGTGACCGGCGCCGAAGGCTTGCCGCCGCTGTCCAGCGCCGGCAATGTGCTGCGTCCGCGCACCGCCTTCAAGCTGTCGCTGCGCCTGCCGCCGCTGATCGACGCCGTGGCCGCCTCGCAAGAGATCAAGGCCCTGCTGGAAGCCGACGCGCCCTACAACGCCAAGGTGCTGTTCAAGGCCAACGAAGGCGCCGCCACTGGCTGGAACGCCCCGGCCTCCGCGCCCTGGCTGACCCAGGCGTTGGACGCGGCCTCGCAGCAGTACTACGGCGCGTCCTGCGGCTACATCGGCCAGGGCGGCACCATTCCGCTGATGAGCATTCTGCAGAAGGGCTTTCCCAAGGCCCAGTTCATGGTCTGCGGCGTGTTGGGCCCCAAGTCCAACGCCCACGGCCCCAATGAATTCCTGCATGTGCCCTACGGCAAGAAACTGACCGCGGCCGTGGCCCAGACCATGGCGGCCATGCCGGCCGCGTAAGCGGCGGCGACGCTGTTCAAGGCGCGGGCCGCAACGCCCGCGCTTTTCTTTTTTCCAGGACGGACCCCATGATTTCCACTTCCGACGCCTACGCCAACGTGGTTGCAGAGACCAAGCATTGGCTGAACCAGGCCGTCATCGGCCTGAACCTCTGTCCTTTCGCCAAAGCGGTGCAGGTCAAGGACCAGATCCGCTTTGCCGTCAGCGACGCCACCGACGCGGAAGGCGTCCTGACGGATCTGCAGGACGAGCTGGCGCTGCTGGCCGAAACCGATCCGGAAAAAATCGACACCACGCTGCTGATCATCCCGGACGCGCTCGACGATTTCATGGACTTCAACGACTTCGAAGAGCTGTCGGAGCGCCTGCTCAAGCGCATGCGCCTGGTGGGCGAGCTGCAGGTGGCCACCTTCCATCCGCAGTTCCAGTTCGCCGACACGCAGCCGGACGACATCGAGAACTACACCAACCGTTCGCCGTACCCCATCCTGCATCTGCTGCGCGAAGACAGCATCGACCGCGCGGTGGAGTCCTTCCCGGACGCCGCCGAGATCTACGAGAAGAACATCGACACGATGAAGCGGCTGGGCCTGGAAGGGTGGAAGAAGCTGATGACCAAGGCTTGATGCCCTGTTCTGCAAACAGACATCTGGCGGGATGGCCGGTCGATCCGAGTCGTTGATCGGATCGCATACCAAATACCACAATGCGGAATACAAGGCGCGCTTTCTCCTGGTGAGCATCGGGATATCCCTAGATAGCCCGTCCGCGGTATTGCATACAACATACTGACGCCGTGACAGCTCGCCGTAAGGTGGGCGGTCCACGCATTCTTTCCCTTCGATTGCTTTGCCCCGCGGCCTCTCCCGGGCGCGGGGGCGTTGTCCTTGCCTGGAGAGTTGTATGCGATTTACCCGCCGCCATGCCCTGGGCGCGCTTGCCGCGCTGCCCCTGATCTCGCGCCCCGCCTGGGCCCAGAACACCTTCCCGACCCGTCCCGTGCGCCTGCTGGTGGGCTTTGCCCCTGGCGGGCTGACCGATATCGCGGCGCGCGCCTTGGCCGAGCGCATGGGCAAGACGCTCAAGCAGAGCGTGGTGGTGGAAAACCGCCCCGGCGGCCAGGCCATCATCGCCACCGTGGCGGTGGCGCGCGCCGAGCCCGACGGCTACACGCTGGGGTTCGCCGGCACCAACGGCATGATCCTGAACCCTTTGCTCTACAACAACCTGCCTTACCAGCCCTCGGACTTCAAGCAACTGGGCTCCATGGGCAAGTCGCCGATGCTGCTGATCGTGCATCCCGATCTGGGGGTGAAGAACGTGCAGGAGTTCGTCGCGTTGGCCAAGAAAAAACCCGGCGACATCACTTGCGCGCACGCGGGACGCGGCGTGATCAATCATCTGGCGCTGCTGCATTTCCAGTCCAAGACCGGCACGCAGTTCCAGGACGTGCCCTACAAGGGCAGCGGTCCCGCGCTGCTGGACCTGATGGCGGGCACGGTGCAAAGCACCTTCGACTTCCCGACTTCCGCGTTGCCCAACATCAAGTCGGGCAAGCTGCAGGTGCTGGCGGTCACCTCCGACAAGCGCCTGTCCAGCCTGCCGGACGTGCCCACCATGAAGGAAGCGGGCGTGGACGGCTTCGAGCTCTATACCCGCATGATGATCTCGGGTCCAGCCGCCATGCCGGCTCCGGTGGTCGCGGCGCTGGAGAACGCCGTGCGCGAAGGCACGCGCGATCCCAGCCTGGTGCAGCAATTCGCGGATCAGGGCGTGACCGTGGAGTTCACGTCCTCGGCCGACCTGGACAAGGTGATCGCCGATGAATCCGCCATGTGGGCCCAGGTCATCAAGGCCAACGGCGTGCCCAAGACCGACCTGAAGAGCTAAGGAGCCACCGTGGCAGAACAACCCAGCATCACCGTCACCCCGGAATTCGCCCTGATCGATGTGACGCGCGAGATCCGCATCGGCGGCTTTCCGGCCTACGCCTTCATCACCGTCACGGCCAGCATGACGATGTGCGGCGCGCCCTGGCGCTCGCAAGCCATGTTCGTGGCGGGCCACGACGGCAGCCTGGACCTCGCCCGCGATTGCCCGGTGTCTGGCAGCTACGCCGAACCGTCGGCCATGGGCATCGTCTGGTCCATGGCCTGCGAGGACATCGCCGGCGTGGTGTTCCCGCCGGACCGGACCGAACCGCTCACCATCCACCTCGAAGCCAGCGACGGACGCCAGACGGCCACGGCGACCCTGGTGCAGGAATTCCTGGCCGAAGGCGTGACCCACCGCGCCGTGCGTGTACCGGTTGACGGCATGACGCTGTCGGGCGAGCTCTACACGCCCGCCGGCCCCGGCCCGCACCCGCTGGTGATCTATATGAACGGATCGTCCGGCGGCGTCAACGCGCCGCGCGCCGCGCTGTTCGCGTCCCGCGGCTACCAGTGCCTGGCGCTGGCCATCTTCAACTACGAGGGCCGTCCCAAGTACCTGAACGACATGCCGCTGGAATACTTCGCGCATGCGCTGCGCTGGGCCCGCGCCGAACTGGCGCCGCGCGATGGCTTCGTGGCCCTGTCCGGCATCAGCCGCGGCGGGGAGACCTCGCTGCTGGTGGCCTCGCACTATCCGGATCTGGTCAGCGCGGTGGTTGCCTACGTGCCGTCGCCCGTCATGCATGGCGTGGTCAGCGCCGGCGCGCCCGGCACCGGCCGCGACGCACAAGTCTGGACCAAGGCCGGCGAACCGCTGCCGCATCTGTGGCAGGACAACGCCAGCGCCAACTGGGACGCCGCCTATGCGTCCCAGCCGCCGTACCGCCAGACGCATGCCTTCCTCAGCGCCACGCGCGACAGCGTCGCGTTCGAGCGCGCCCGCATCCCGGTCGAGAACTATCCCGGCCCGGTCATGCTGGTCAGCGCTTCCGATGACGGCTTCTGGCCCAGCACCGCCTATTCGGAAATCGTCATGCGCCGGCGCCAGGAACATGGTCTGCCGACCTTTCACCACGTCTGCATGGGCGCCGGCCACCACGTGCACTATCCCTGCCTGCCCGCCACGCTGATCAGCAAGCCGCACGCGATGTCCGGCCTGCTGCTGGACGCGGGCGGAACGCCCAGCGCGAACGCGGCGGGGAATGAAGGATCCTATCTGGCGGTGCTGGATTTCCTGGGGAGAGTGGGGGGCGCGACCCGATAAACGGCCATGCAAGCGGGCCGGAACGCGTCTGGCAGACGGTCTGGCAACGCGGCAAGAATGCGGGCAGGCGAGCGGCCGGGCAGGCCTGCCCCGCGGGCGCGGCGGCTACCCGTTGCGCAGCTTCTGTTCCGATACGAACGCCGACCAGCGCTGCAGTTCGCCCCGTATCAGCCCCGCGAACGCCGTCGGGGTGTTGGCATCCGCGGCTTCCATGCCCAGGCCGGCGAGCTTTTCGCGGACCTGGGGTTCGGCCAGGATGGTCGTCATGGCGCCGTTCCACTTGGCGATCAGATCCGCCGGCGTGCCGGCGGGCGCGACGACGCCCTCCCATTCCTTCAGGTTGTACGCGGGCACGCCGGCTTCGGCCAGCGTGGGAATCCCCGGCAGGGCGCCCATGCCGCCGTCGCGCGTGACCGCCAGGGCGCGCAGCTTGCCGGATTGCGCCAGCGGCACGGCGATGGACGCCGTGGCGAACATGGTCTGGACATAGCCGCCCATGAGTGCCTGCACGGCTTCGGCGGGACCCTTGTACGGGACGTGCAGCATGTCTATGCCCGCCGCCTGGCAGAAGGCTGCGCCCAGCAAATGGGCGGGCGACCCATTGCCGCCCGAACCATAGCTGAGCTTGCCGGGCTGGCGCTTTGCCTGCTCGACCAGGCTGCGCACGTCGGTAATGTCGCTGCCAGGTGCGACCATCAGGACGTTGTACAGCCAGACCAGGTTGGCGATCGGCGCGAAATCGCCGTCGGTACGGTAGGACACCTTGCCGAACAGCGCCGGCAGCACCGTGTGACTCAGGAACATGATGCCCACGGTATAACCATCGGGCGCGGCGCGAGCGACCGCGTCCAGGCCTATCATGCCGGTTGCGCCCGGTCGGTTTTCCACCACCACCGGTTGTCCCCAGAGGCGCTGCAGCCTTTCGGCCAGCACACGCGCCAGCACGTCGGCGGGGCTGGCCGCCGGCAGCGGCACGATGATGCGTACGGGCTTGTCCGGGTACGCGGCCCGCGCGGACCACGGCAGAGTACAGGCGAGGGCTCCGGACAGGCCCTTCAGTAGCGTGCGGCGGCGCATGGATCAGGCCGCGGACGAGACAGGCGGCATGAAGATCACGTCATACTCCGGCGCGACCGCAACGACCTCCGCCGGACTCGACATGTTGTGGATGCGGCGGTAAAGCGCCAGCAGCTTGCCCGCGGGCGCGGCCCAGAACAGCGCGGTGGCGGCGACGCCGGAATTGTTGAAGAAGGCATGCGGCACGCCGCGGGGCATGCGCACCAGGTCGCCGGGGCCGGCCGAGGTCTTCTTGCCGTCCAGCAGCAGGTCGATGCGGCCGTCCAGCACGAAGATGTACTCGTCCTGGTTGGGATGCACGTGCGGCGGCACGAAGCTCTCTTCCGGAAACGTGGCATGCCAGGAAATGCTGTCCAGGCTGATCTGCTTGGGCACGTACACCTGGCCCAGGATGTTCCAGGAGACGCCGTCCAGGCCGGCCTGGGCGCGGGTGATGTCGGGGGTTTCGAGAATCATGCTGCACTCCTCAGGATTGCGACAGCCGATCCAGCGTCGGCTTCACGAGCGGGTTGGATGAAGCGTAACGGGGCTTGAACGTCTGCCTGGCGCGGGCCAGGTCGGCTTCGTCCCAATAGCCGATCAGGATGCCGCCTTCAGAAATGCGTGGCTGCACCTCGGTGGATTCGATGGTGCCATCGGCCACGGTGTTGCGCTGGCGCGGCTGGCGGGCCCAGCGGAATAGCATGTCCTCCATGCGCTTGCGCACCACCTCGTGCGGGGGCGAAGCGCCCAGGTCGACGAACTCGTGGGGGTCTTCCTGCAGGTCGTACAGCATCGGCCGGTAGCCTTCCGCCATCACGTACTTCCAGCGGTCGTCGCGCACCATGCGCAGCCAGGCCTGGCGCGCCGGCGTGCCCAGCGTGATGCGCGAATCCTGGAAGGCGTAGTCGTATTCGCAGATGACGTGGTCGCGCCAATCCGGCGGCGTCTGGCCGAACAGCAGGGGCCGCAGCGAACGGCCGTCCATGATGTGCGGCACGGGCACGCCGCCGCAGGCCTCCAGGAAGGTCGGCGCCAGGTCTATCGCTTCGACCATGGCCGCGCAGCGCGTGCCGCGGGCGGCGTCCGCGTGCGGATCCGGGTCGTAGACGATCAGCGGCATGCGGATGACGGGTTCATGGAACAGGTCCTTTTCTCCCATCCAGTGGTCGCCCAGATAGTCGCCGTGATCGGAGGTGAACACGATCATGGTGTTGTCGAACAGGCCGCGCGCCTCCATGAAGCGGAACAGCACGCCGAGCTGGTCGTCGATCTGCTTGATCAGCCCCATGTAGCCCGGCATGACCGCCTCGCGCACGCCGGGTTCGGAGAAGGTTGCCGACACCCGATGCTGCATCATCGCCGCGTACACCGGATGCGGATCGGCGCGTTCGGCCTCCGATCGCACCACCGGCAGCGCGTCCTGGGCGCTGTACATGCCGGCATAGGGTGCCGGCGCCAGATAGGGCCAGTGCGGCTTGATGTAGGACAGGTGCAGGCACCAAGGCTGCTCGCCGGCCTCGCTGATGAAGTCCATCGCGCGGCGTGTAATGTAGGGCGTTTCCGAGTGCTCGTCGGGCACGCGCGCGGGCAGGTTGGAATACTTCAGGAACCAGCCCGAGCGCACCGCGCCGTCCGCGTCCAGGGCGGAATTGGCCCAGCTTTCCCAGGGGTTGTCGCCGCCGTAGCCCTGCGCGCGCAGATAGTCGTTGTAGCGCGGGTCCGGGTCGTGGCCCGAATACGGATGGATGCCGTCGTCGCGCTCATAGGCGTCGAAGCCGCATTCGGCGATGCGGCGGCCGATGACGGAGGCCGGGTCTATGCCCAACCGCGACATGCCGGCCATGTCGGCGCGCATGTGGGTCTTGCCCACCAGCACGGAACGCACGCCCAGCGGCCGCAGATGGTCGCCGATGGTCATCTCTCCTGCCTTCAGCGGCACGAAGTTCCAGCTCGCGCCGTGCGCGTGCACATAGCGTCCGGTGTAGTAGCTCATGCGCGAGGGGCCGCACACGGGCGACTGCACATAGGCGCGGTCGAAGATCACGCCGCGCGCGGCCAGCGCGTCCAGATTCGGCGTCTTCAGCCTGGGGTGGCCAAAACAGGAAAGATGGTCGTAGCGCAGCTGGTCGCACATGATGAAGAGAATGTTCTTCACGCCTCGGGTCATGCTAGGCTCCTGTCTCCGATGGGGCATGCAGGAATTCTATCGACGGCCTGCGCGCGCATCCCTTGAATTGTTTTGATGTCGATTACTCCAGGTAATCGGCCGGAGAGGCGGCTTGCGACTCCAGCATCTGAACCTGTTGCTCACCCTGGCCCGGACCGGCAGCATGCGCGCCGCGGCGCAGGTGCTGAACGTGTCGCAGCCGGCGCTGACCAAGTCGCTGCGCCAGCTGGAGGAAGAGGTCGGCGCCGAACTCGTGGTGCGCACGCCCAAGGGCGTGCGGCTGGCGCAGGCCGGTGAGATCCTCGCGGCGCGCGCCGCGGTCGTCATGCGTGAAATCGAAAAGGCCCGCGAAGATCTGGCCTGGCATCTGCGCGGCGCCGAGGCGCAAGTGACGCTAGGCGTATCGCCGGCTGCGGCCATCCTGCTGACGCCGGGCGCCGTGGCGCGCTACGGCGCGCGTTGGCCCCAGGTGCGGCTGCGGGTGCGCGACACGCTGTATCCGCAGGCGTTGGAACGCATCCGCTCCGGCGAACTCGACATGGCGCTGGGGCCGTTGCCCGAAGCCGGCGGCGGGGGCGACCTGGCCGTGCAGCCGCTGTTCGAAAGCCAGTCGGTCATCGTCGCGCGCGCCGCGCATCCGCTGGCCCGCGCCCGGCGGCTGAGCGATCTGGCCGAGGCGGCCTGGGTGCTGACGGGGCCGGCCCAGGGGCCGGGCGATCCCAGGGCGCTGTACGCCGACCAAGCGCAGGCCCGCGCCTTGCATCTGCAGCTCGAATGCGAGTCCTTCTCCACGCTGCTGGCACTGATGCCGCAGCTGGACCTGATCGGCATCATGCCGCAGGGGTTCCTGGACCGTTACGGCCCGGCGCTGGGGCTGGTGCGGCTGGCCATCGCCGATCCCTTGCCCAAGACCGTCATCCACGTAACGCACCGCGCCGATGCGCCGTTGACCGTGCCGGCGCGCCGCCTGCTGGACGCGCTGCTGGGCGAGGCCGCGCAGCTGGCCGGCCACCCATGAGCCGCTAGGGATCGGTCCAAAAGGTTGAGAACAGTCCGCGGCGTCATGCCAGCGGCGTAAGCCTCAATATCTTTGACGGTAAGCGATGCGCGGTCTTATTTTTTTTGGATTCCTGCCGAGGCGCAATCCACGCCGCCTCGAAATTCTCCGAGGCGACATCATGGTGATTGCAACGACAGTCCTGGTGGTTGGCGCCGGTCCGGCGGGCCTGCTTACCGCCGCCGAGCTGCAACGGCGCGGCGTGCAATGCTTGTTGATCGACGCGCACGAGCGGCCGTTGGAGTGGGACCGCGCAACGGTGGTCCACCCCCGCTCGCTGGAGATCTTCGACTCGCTGGGCATCGTCGAGCCGCTGCTGGCCGCGGGCGTGAAGCAGCGCGGCGCGCGCATCCATGCCGACGGCAAGGTGCTGGGCGAGATCGATCTGGACCTTTGCGGCAGCCGCTACCCCTACAACATCGGGATTTCGGAAGAGGTCACCGAGTCCATCCTCGCCGATTATCTGGCCAGCCATGGCGGCGGCGTGCAGCGGGCCAGCAAGCTGGTGGACCTGCAGGAACGGCCGGACGGCATGCTGGCCAGGATCGAACAGCCTGGCGGCGATATCGAAGTGCTGGCCGACTGGGTGATAGGCTGCGACGGCCACCACAGCACGGTGCGCACGCTGGCCGGCATCGAGCAGGACGGCCACGACATCAGCCAGCCTTGGGCGGTATTCGACGCGGCGATCAGCGGCTGGCCCGAGATCTTCGAGGCCAACTACGCCTACCTGGACCGGATTCCGGTGATCCTGACGGCGCTACCGGGCCAGCGCTGGCGCGTGTATCTGCGGCCCAGCGCCGAAGACTCCGATCTGGTGGCCGATGCCTTGTCGACGCTGCGGCGCTATCTGCCCGAGGCCAACTTCGAGGACGTGGCCCATCCGGCGCGCTTCCATTGCTACACCAAGGTCGCGCGGCAATTTCGGGCCGGCCGCGTCCTGTTGGCCGGAGACGCCGCGCATACCTGCAGTCCGGCCCAGGGCCATGGCATGAATAGCGGCCTGCATGACGCCGTCAACCTGGCCTGGAAACTCGCGCTGGTCTGCGGCGGGCAGTGCTCGGATAGTCTGCTTGACAGCTACCAGGCAGAGCGCCGGCCGGCCGCGCAGCGCGTGCTGGCATCGGGCGACGAAGCTGAAGGCGCTCAGTTGGCCACGGACCCGGACGTGCTGCGCGAGCGCAATGCCGCCATCCGCAAAGCCTTCGAGGACGGCGCCTCGCAGCATCACGAGGCGGTGGCCGAGGCGGAGCTGGACATCGACTACCGCGATTCGCCCATCGTCATGGGAGACCGGCACGACCCGGTTTCGCCGGGCCAGCGGCTGCCGGACCAGATCCCGATCCGCCTTGCGGCGGGCGGCGCGGGGATGTTGCACGAGCGCACCCACCGCAAGGGCCACACGGTCTTCATCCTGGGCGGGCCGCGGACATCCGCGGATATGCTCGCTCAGGTCCGCGCCGCAATCGAGCCGCTATCCGACGGCGCCATCATTGAAGCCGTGGTTGCCTTGACGGCGAATGCGGACATGGACGGCGTCGACGGCTATCTGGATCTCTCGGTGGCCGGGAGGCTAGGCGTGCGGCATATCCTGGTGCTGGCCGTCAGGGCGGACGGCCATGTCGGGCTGCGCGCGGAAGAACGCCACGTGGAGACCTTGGGGGCCTACGTGGAGCTGCTGCGCGCGCCTGCGCCGGGCATGGCCCTGGCATCCTGATTGGGGGCGGGCGCCTGCGGCACGCCTGGCACGCCGCGCCGGATGTTGCGTGAGAAATCGCCCGCGTCCACGGTGGTGCGGGCGCGCTGCGTGTAGTGGCCGGCCTGCCGATACGCTAGGGGACTGTCCGCGCCTACGAGTGCGTCCAGGCGGTACAGGTACTCGGGCAGATAGCCCGAAAACAGCACGCGGTAATCCAGCGGCAGTCCTGGCACGATCTGGTCGGCCAGCCGATACACGATGGTGGTGCAGTTGCCCGTCAGCGTGTTGTAGAAGCGCGGCTTTTCCGCCAGCCGGGTGGCGGTCTCCACATAGGCCAGGAACAGCTTGCGGGCCGCGCCTTCCGGCATGTGCACGCGGTACAGATAGCCTTCCTCGCCGCGCACATTGGTGCGCACGCGCAGGCTGTCCTCCTCGGTCGAGGCCAGCACCGACAGCTCGTACTGGCGGAAGAAACCGCCGATCTCCGAGAAAACGTCGTGCAGCTTGCGGCGGATCTCCACCGAGAACACCACGTACTGGCCGTCCCCGAAGCCGAACGACACCAAGGCGTGCGCGATGGCGGGCCGGCCCCAATAGGACAGCGCCAGGTCCACCGATTCCAGGCGTGACAGGTCGTAGCTGCGGGTCTCCCAGCGTATGTCGTAGTCAGCGCGCGAACGCCAGTCGAAGTTGCGTACGTTGCGCAGGGTGACGACATCGCCCTCGACCGAGCCCTGCGTCTGGCGCGCCACCTCCGGCATCCATTGGCGCTCGTTCGACGGTCGCACGCCCAGCCACCACCAGGCCAACAGCGCCAGCAGCAGGACGCCGAACAGCCATGCGGGCAGGGGCTGTCCGATAGCCAGGCCGATCAGCGCGGCCGCTGCCAACGCCAGCCAGGCTGCGGGCAGGACGGCGCGCCCGCGGCCGGTGTACGGAGATTGGAACCAGAGCGCCGGCGCACCCCAGGCGGCGCCGGCCATGATGGCCACGCCGGTCGCGATCTGCAGAATCATGGCGCTTGCATGCGTGTAGCGGGGCCGTTCCCGCGCGCGGCAGTCATTGCGCCCCTTGCGAGGATTCGGCTTGCTCCGCGTTGCGGGCCAGCGCCTTGCGGTCCTGCTTGCGCCAGCCGGCGCGCATGCGGGCGATCTGGCGCAGCGCGTCCTGCGACATCTTCCACCAGCCGAACGGCCGCGGGTCGGCCAGCATGCTGAGTGCGCGCGCATAGTCCAGCGTCAGACCGGGGGTCCAGGCCATGGTCAGCGCGCGCTTGCGGATCTGCGCCGCCACCCACAGTTCCGGCGTCAGCAAGAGGCGCAGCAGCACGCGCCATCCGGCATCCGGGCCATGCAGGCGGCCGACCACGCCGTCCAGCGCCGCTTCCAGCGCGCTGGACACGGAGCTGGAGCAGTTGCGGTGCGTCAGGTTGTAGATCGCGGTCTTGCGGTACTCGTTCCAGAACGCCTGCAGCTTGGCCGCGTCGTAGTTGCGGATGCGCACCCGCATCGTGGACGGCGTCCAGGCCTTGGATTCGGTGGCGTAGTCGGGCTGGAACACGCCCGGCACGTTGTTCTCGGCCGTGGCGCGCAGCAGGGTGCCGAATTGCTCCGGGGAGTGGTCGATCTCCTGGGCCGGATACAGGCTGATGTACACCCCTTCCGGCGATTCCAGCGCGGCGTGGCCGGTGGACACCACCCCATTGATGTCGACCGCGGCGATGTAGCGGTTCACCACGGGATAGTTGCGCGTCTCGTTCTTGGCCGAGCCCGACGGCGTCCAGACGTGCACGGTCAGCGCGCGCTCCGATTCCAAGGGCGGGCCATCGAACACCTTTTGCGCATGGGCGTCGGCGCGCGTCGGCATGAAGTCCGGATGCGGATTGACGTCCAGCGCCGGGTTGGAGTCCAGGTTGCGGACGCGGCGCGCCAGCGACAGCAGCCGCAGGCCCGAGAACGCCAGGAACAGGCCCAGGCAGTAAGGCACCGTGCCGACGTAGTGGGTCGGGTAGGGCTGGAAAAAGAAGATGGCCAGCAGGATTTCCGCCACGCCCGAGGCGAAGACATAGCGCCAGCGCTCGTAGCGCACCACGTAGGCGGCGGTGCACTGGATCAGGCCATCCACCAGGAACATCAGGCCGAACAGCATGGACAGCACGAAGTGCCCGTGGTGGTGGCCGATCAGGACCAGCATGCCCGCCGTCAGCACGATGGCGCCCTTGGCATAGCGCAGCACCCGCTGGCCGCCCACGCCGGACTTGGCGATCAGCAGCGTGGCCAGGCCTTCGATGACCAGCAGGGCCGCGAAGAAATTCAGCGGGAAATAGACGGCGTTGTCGAGCGCGTCTATGAACAGCGTGACGCCCGTAATGAAGAGCAGGCCGCCGATGACATACAGTCCGCGGGCGCGCTTGCGCAGATAGTCCACGCCCAGCAGCAGCAAAACCAGATTAGCCATTGCGCTTGATTCTCCTCTCCCGTGACCCCGTTACGGTGCTCGATATTTTGGTTTGCTAACCAAGTTAACAAATTTTCCGGCGGCTATGCAGGTATTCTTCCTGACGCATCCGTCTGCGATCTTTCCCGGGACATGGCATGAACACCAAGACGAGCAGCGCAGGAAAAGAGGCAACGCAAGAGACCCCCTCCCGCCTGATAGACGCCAGGATCCGCGAACTGGACGACTGGCGCGGCCAGACGCTCGCACGGGTCAGGGACATCATCAGGCAGGCCGATCCCGCAGGGCTTTTCAATGCCAGCCTGGACGGCAACACGCGGTGCGCCTGAATGCGGCGGGCAAGTCCGCAAGCGTGAAAAAATAGCTCGCGCCTGGGGTTCAGGGCAACAGCCCGGCGTCCCGCAACAGCGGCTCCTCATATTCGGAGCCCTCCGCCGGATATCGCAGGTTCGGAAGCTTGCTGGCCTTGGCCAGCGCCCAGACGATGCTCTCGCCGGCGGGCAGCGTATCGGGCAGCTGGGCGTATAGCGGATCTTCAAATGCGGCGCTTGCCGGGGTGATCGTCCAGCCCTGGGCGTTCAGCGCCGCAATCACGTCCGGCAGGGCTTCTGCATTGAGCTGGTTGGTGTGCAGCAGCATGACATGCTTGGGGCTGCGGCCCAGGACCTTGCGGGCCAGCCCGTCGTAATAGGCCGCCCGGTCCAGCAAATGGCGGACGTATCGCTGTTTCACGCCCTGGGCCCGGGCGGTGTCGCCCGCCTTCATGTGACCGGCATAGACGCGGCTGTAGTACCAGTCGCTTGCATCTATGGATACCAGCCCGTTCCTGTAGCGGTTCTGCGCCATCCAGTCCCGCATGCCGTCTCGCTTGGCCTGCGTATCGCCTTCTCTCAAGTACGGAAACCTCAGCATCGGCACGAAGGCAGGCAGGCTCCTGAGGGCGGCATCCGCGATTTTTACATCGGCAATGAACGATTCCAGCGACACCTTGGGGTCGGCAAGGCTGCGGTGGCTGGCCGTATGGTTTCCGACCCAATGCCCCGCCCGCGACCATTGCGCCACCAGTTCCAGCCCGTCGGCGCCGCCTATGCTGCTCAACGCAGGAAACAGCGCGGACTGGATCCCGTGCTTCCGCAAGGCGTCCAGCAGTTGGGAATTCCATCGCGCGGCCTGGGGCTGCTTATCGGGATTGAGTCCGTCGTCGAAGGTCAGGGCCACGGTCTGGGCGGAGCACCACGACGCCCATAGAGAGAAGCCGACGGCAAAAATGCGGGGGAGGGAAAAGCAGGAAGCCATGCAGGGAAGCAAACCTCGGATGTCGTTGCCACGCACGCCAGGAATCAGACCCAGGCGTCCCGTGCCCCGGCGGACGCCGGGGCATCAGGATAGCAGCCAGGGCAAACTGGCGCGCCGATCAGGTCAGGCAGCCGCCGGCCTGATGTTCTGGTTATGCCGGAACAGGTTCTGCGGGTCGTAGCGGGTCTTGGCCTGGACCAGCCGGTCGAAGTTCGGCCCGTAGGCCGCGCCCAGCCGCTCCGGTTCGTCCTGCGTCAGGAAGTTCACGTACACCCCTCCTTGCGCATAGGGCTCGGTGGTCCGGAACAGCGTGCGGGCCCACGCGATGCAGCGCTCGTCTTCTTCCGCAAAGTCCCAGCGTCCGTGCACGTTCATGGCGAATTGCGCCGAGCGGTGCGGATAGGCCGTGGCGGACACCGGCACCTGCGCGGCCACGCCGCCGATGTAGCCCAGGAAGATCTCGCATTGCGGCGAAGGCAGGTTTTCCACCGCGGCGACAATGGCGTCGATCAGTCCGTCTTCCAGGCCGCCCAGATTGTGCGACTTCCAGTAGTTGCGGGCGCCGGGCGTAAGCAAGGGATCGAAAGCCTTTTGCCAGGCGGTGTACGGCATGGGCCCCAGATGCTCGCCATAAGGCTTGCCGAAGCCGCGCACCACGTCGACCGCGGCCGGACCTAGTGCCGGATCGCCCGAATAGCACATGGCGAAGGCGACCATGGGTTTGCCATGCACCGCTTGCGGCAGGAAGGGCAGCGGCGGCGCCAGCCGCAGCACGGCCCAGACCGTCAGTTCCTGGGGCAGGGTCGCCAGCGCATCCCGGTACTTCGACAGCGCTTCCTTGCCCTGTTCCAGCGGCAGCACCACCAGGCCGCCATAAACCTCGGGGCCGACCGGATGCAGCTGGAATTCGAACATCGTGACCACGCCGAAATTGCCGCCGCCGCCCCGGATCGCCCAGAACAGGTCCGGGTTGTCCTGCTCGCTGGCGTGCAGCAGCTTGCCGTCCGCGGTGACGACATCGGCCGAAAGCAGATTGTCGATGGTCATGCCGAACCTGCGGGTCAGCCAGCCGAAGCCGCCGCCCAGCGTCAGCCCGGCCACGCCGGTGGTGGAATTCACGCCCAGCGGCGTGGCCAGCCCATAAGCCTGGGCCTCATGGTCGAAATCGGCGAGAGTGGCGCCGGGCTCCACATAGGCCCGGGCGCGCAACGGATCGACGCGCACCGACTTCATCGGCGACAGGTCGATCATCATCCCGTCGTCGCAGACCGCGGTGCCTGCGATATTGTGGCCTGCGCCGCGCACGGACAGGACCAGGCCGTTATCGCGCGCGAAGTCCACGGCGCGTCGCACGTCGGCGGCGCCGGCGCATCGGAGGATCACCGCCGGCCGGCGGTCTATCATCGCATTCCAGATCTTGCGGGTGTCGTCGTAGCCGGGGTCGCCCGGGCAGAGGACCTGGCCTCGGGCCGAGGCTTTCAGATCATCCAGGGCGCTATCGGAAAGTTTGCTCATCACACACCTCCTTGAAGGTGCTGCTTCGTGAACAACCTCTGAAACTGGGGCCTGTGGGCAGGCCCGGGCCGTCTATGGATTCGGGCGCGGCATGGGATACGCCTCCTGCGTGAGGGGCCATGCCCCTGGAAGGGCGGCGCGCCGCGCCGGGAGCCAGTCGGCCGGCTCCCGTTTTGCGCGCCGTGGCGTGCGTATCCGGAAAGCTTACTCCTCGCTGGTCCATTCCACCTGCACGCCGAGACTGCGCAGGTTTTCGACGAAGCGCGGATGGGCGCGGCGGATCGGCGTGGCGTTGCGGATCTCCGAACGGCCGTCGATGCTGCTGGCGATCATGAAGAGCGCGATGGCGACGCGGATGATGTAGGGGCTCTCGACCACCGCGGGCGTCAGCGGCCGGCCGCCGAACGTGATCAGTCGGTGCGGATCGGAAGAAAACACGTGTGCGCCGAACTTGGACAGTTCGCCGGTCCAGCCCAGCGCGCCGTCGTAGACCTTGTTCCAGAACATGGCGTTGCCTTCGGCACACACGCCCAGCGCGATGAAGATGGGCAGCAGGTCCACCGGGAAATAGGGCCACGGCGCCGCTTCGACCTTGGTCAGCACATTGCTGGTGAAGGGCGTCTGGACCTTCAGCGGGCCGGCGCGCAGCGCGCGCGACCAGCCGTTCTCATGCACGATCCGCACCCCGAATTTGGCGAAGGTGCGATCGATCAGCGGGAAGTTCTCCGGCGTGCTGTTGCGCACCACCACGTCGCCGCCCGTGATCGCGCCCAGCGCGAGAAAGGTGGTGATCTCGTGGAAGTCTTCCTCGAAGGTGAACTCGCCGCCGCCCAGGCGGGCGCCGCCGCGCACCGTCAGCCGCGACGTGCCGATGCCGTCGATGTCCGCGCCCATCATCGCCATGAAGCGGCAGAACTCCTGCACGTGCGGCTCGGAGGCGGCGTTCGTCAGGGTCGATTCGCCTTGCGCGGCGGCCGCGCACAGCACGAAGTTCTCGGTGGTCGTCACCGAGGCGTAGTCCAGCCAATGGTGGGTCGGCTTTAGCGGCTCGCTGCTGCGGACCAGCAGCGAGCCGCTGGCGCGTTCCACCTCGCCGCCGAAGGAGCGGAAGATGTCCACGTGCGGATCGATCTCGCGCACGCCCAGCGTGCAGCCCTTGACGTTGTCTTCCAGCCGCGCCACGCCAAAGCGCGCCAGCAGCGGCGGCACCAGCATGATGGAAGAGCGCATTTCCTCGGGCAGCCGGTGGCGGGCGGCGTCGAAGGCGGTGTCGCGGTGGTGCAGGTCCAGCGTGCGGGTGGACTCGTCCAGACGCACGTCGCTGCCCAGGGTACGGAAGATTTCCAGGATCTTGCGCACGTCCGTGATGTCGGGCACGCCGTGCAGCCGCAGCGGCTGGTCCGTCAGCAGGGTGGCGCACAGCACCGGCAGGACCGCGTTCTTGTTGGCCGAAGGGATGACGCGGCCGCGCAAAGGGGTGCCGCCGTGGACGATGAGGTTGGACATGGAGCGAGTAGGACGAGAAAAAATAGGGAGAAGGGAGCCGCCTGGGCTCCCGGTAAATTCACACTGTAAAGGCGCGCGGCGACCGTGTCATGCCGGCCGGGTTGCGCCAGGGCCGGGATTCCTGCGGATCAGGACCCAGCCGCCTATGGTCAGCGCCAGGCCGGCCCCCAGATAAGGCAGGCCGAAAATCAGCGCCCAGAAAAACAGCGCCGTATAGGCGTCGTTGGCCGCCTGCTTGCCGCCGGTGGCCGGATTGAAGATGCCGGGCTCCATCGCAAGCAGGGCGCCGAGCAGGTTCAGCAGGACGGCCAGGCCGAGCATGGCGCAGCCCCAGCCGATCAGGCGGCGGAAATTGGGAATGCGGACCAGCGCCGCGACGAGCGCCACGCCGATCAGCAGCGACACGATGCCCGTCGTAATCAGCATCCTGTCCAGCGCTGCCATATAGGCAAGCCCTGTCAAGTCCGCCAGCCCGAATGCCTGCTGCATGACCGGATTGACGACGCCGCCGCTGGCCCAGGCGACGAGCAGGCCGAACGCGATGCTGGTGAGCCACTTGGTCAGGGCAGAGGGCATGCGGGAGTCCTGTTCATAATGCGGTGCAGCGAGAATACTGCGGATTGCTACTGACGAATGAGACGGGCGGTAACCGTCATCAGGGCGGGGCGGCTGCGCCTAGGCCCGGCGCCGCATTCTTTCCTGGTGCAGCAGCCTGACCTGTTCGGCGAACTCTGGCACCGGCCCGTCGACGGGGATGCCGTCCACGACCTCGGCGATGGCCAGCGGCCGCACCTTGGACGTGGGGGCGACACCCCATTCCCGCAGCCATTCACGGTACTGCGCGGAGGAGCTGGCATAGACGATCCTGCCCAGTCCGACCCAGCCGTGCGCAGAGGCGCACATGGAGCAGTGTTCGCCCGAGGTATAGACGGTGCAGGCGGCGCGCTCGGCCGGCGGCACATTGTTCGCGGCCCAGCGCGCGATCTCGAATTCCGGATGCCGCGTGCGATCGCCGCTGGACACGTGGTTGTGGTCTTCGAACAGGACCACGCCGTCGGGTGAAACCAGCACCGAGCCGAAGGGCTCGTCGCCTGCTTCCAGCGCCCGTCTGGCGAGTTCGACACAGCGCGCCAGATGCTTCTTGTCCGTTTCGGTAATCATGCGAGCCTCCTCGTGTATGCCGCGCGGCAGGGGGCCGGCGGCTGTGGATGGGCAGGCCGCCGGCATGCAGCCGCAAGCATAGCCTTCTTGCAGGCTGGCTTAGTAATACACGTCCACGTAGTCCGTCAGCCCGCCGCAGGCTTCCATCTGCTGCAGGCGCCAGTACTTGCGCTTGCCCGTCGCTCGGAACTCGAATTCGCCGTTGCGTTCGCAGCGCCGGCCCTTGTCCGGCGCGTCCAGGATCAGGATGGTGCCGCGGAAAATGAAGCGGTCGCCGGCGATGGAGACGATATCGCCTTTGATCTTGAGCGTGCCCTCGTGGTTGGCCTGCGTGCCCTCGATGCGCACCACGTCGTTTTCATCCGTGGCGGTCAGGTGGCCGCGCTGCGCCGACCAGAGCCATTGCAGGGTGATACCGCTGTTGTTCAGCAGGCGCTCGTAGGCGGCCTGGTTCTGGATGTCGGTCTTCTGTACCGAACCCGAGGTTGCGGCCGCGGCGGGCGCGGTGGCGGGCGCGCCGTGCGCCTTTATCGGCGGCACAGCCATGGCCGGCGCGGTTGCTGCAAGCGCCAGGCCTGCCGCCAGCAGCAGGCTGGACATCCGCTGTTTTCCCTTGGCGATGATCGTGTCGCTTTCGAGGTTCTTGTGCATGGTTCTCGTCAAGTAAGGGGTAGGAGGGCGCGGCCGCCCGGCAAGGGCTGCCTGACGGGGACGCCGCCGCGGATGCGCTTGGGCCGAAGGTCGGCGGGCGCATAACTTAGCACGGTCATCGGACCCCGATAATTGCTGTTGTTTGAGCTTGTGTATCCATTAGTTATTTTCATTACCAATGAATACTGACAGCCGTCGCGCCAGTCCATGTCCCCCGCCCACTCACTGTTTGGCGGCCGCGCTCTGCGCCCGGAATGCGGCCTCGCCCGCATCGGAAATCTCGACCCATTTCCTGTCGGGCGCAGCGTCCGGCACATAGCTGTCGTGCCAGTTCCACCACTTGTAGGTCGGCGTCTGCGGATAGCCCTCGGGTGAATCCTCCCAGACTTCCTGGCGTCCCAGCGGCGTGATGTCCAGGTAGTTCCAGGTGCCGCCCATCTGCTCGTCGCCGCGGTTGTTGAGGAAGTAGGTGCGGAAAATGCGGTCCCCGTCGCGGTAGAACACATTGGTGCCGTGCCATTCGTCCACGCCGAAGTCGGCGTCGAACCCATCGGTCAGCGTGTACCAGGGCATTTTCCAATCCATCTGCGCTTTCAACCGAGCGATGTCCGCCTGCGGCGCGCGGGAAACAAAGACCAGCGTGGTGTCGCGGGCGTTCAGGTGCGCCAGATGGGCGACCTGGTCCGCCACCATGGAGCAGCCACGGCAGGCATGTTCCGGCCAGCCGTACACGCCCGGTTCGAAGAAGGCGCGGTAGACGATCAGTTGGCGGCGGCCGTCGAACAGATCGGGCAGGGCTAGCGTGCCGGCAGGGCCGTCGAACGCATAGGCCTTGGTCACTGGCGTCCAGGGCATGCGCCGGCGTTCGGCCGCCAGCGCGTCGCGGGCGCGGGTGTGGGCTTTTTCCTTGACCAGCAGTTGCTGGCGGGCGGCCTGCCACTCCTGTGGCGATACGATCGGGGGCGTGCGCATGGCGGAGCGTCCGCCTTTGCCTTCGTTCTTGCTTGATGTAGCCATGGTTTCAAACCTCCAGATCGGGCCGGGCTCCGAACGCCAGGTTTGCGCGCGGCTCCAATCTTTGCGGCCCCAGAGGTAGTCTGTCACCGCGGGTTCCAAGCGGGGGAGTAACAAATGCGGCGACATTCCGGGTTTGCATTGAGCTGCTTGTGCCCGGCAATGTTTCGTGCTGTTCTATCAGATGGGTCATCCCCAAGGAGATAGTCATGACAGGTCATGCCAAGCAAAGCCAGCGCTTCACGGTCAGCCATCTCAACGAAGACGATTTCAAGACGGGCGGGCTGCGCAGTTACTCGTCCTATCGCGATCTGGGCATTGCCGCGGCGACGCAAGGGGCCGCCACCGCGCACGTCATCCGCATGATCGAGCCGTTCTCGGAAAAATTCAGCCAGCGGCATCATCACGAGGTGCAATTCCAGCTGGTTTATGTGCTGAAAGGCTGGTTCAAAAGCGATTTCGAAGGGCAGGGCGTGCAAACCATGAAGGCGGGCACCTGTTGGATACAACCGCCCAATATCCGGCACACCGTCGTGGGGTGGTCGGATGACTGCGAACTGCTGGAAGTGATCTTGCCGGCCGAGCACGCAACCGTCGTCGACGAGTAATGCAATCCGGCTTCGGCCTCAGAAGCTCACCGCCAGACCCACGGAGAAGCCCGACACGTTGGAGCCGAACACATAGCGGCCCACCAGCCGGGTGCGGGTGATGATCACGTCATAGGCGCTGGAGTCCAGCTCCAGGCCCGCGCCCACGGAGGTCAACCGGTCGAACCCCAGGATGCCGCGCTGGTCTCCCAGGAATTCCGAATGGGTCAGTTCCAGCACATAGCGCAGCGGCCGTTGCAGCATCACCAATCCCGTGGGCGCGCGGTAGCGCGCCCACAGATTGGCCGACTGCGCGGTCGCATGCCCTTGGACGGCCGCCGAACTGTTGAAGCTCTGCAGCCGCATGTCGGAATAGCGCAGCTCCACGTCGACCTCGTAGCCGGGGCGGTAATGCTCATAGTCCAGCATCAACGAGCCGCCCAGGCCATAGGCGTTGAGTGAACCCTTGTCCAGGAAACTGATGTCCCGGCCGGTCTGCTGTCCCACATACCAGCTGGCGGCGCGCAGGTCGCTGGTGACGTTGCCCAGCGCGAAATTGAAGATCGGCCGCAGCTTCAGTTCGTCGGTCAGCTTGAAGTCCCAGCCTATGCCGCCCGTGGCCGAAAAGCTGTTCCACTTGGTGGGGATGTTGCGGGTCTCCGCGCCCTGCGTGGCGACGAAGGTTGGATCGTAGCGGCTCGCGGCCAGCACGCCTTCCAGGTAGATGGGGACCGATTTGGATATGGTGTCGCCGCCGCCCAACTGCGTCATGGCGAATTCGCTGGATCCCGTGACCGATCCGCTGCTCCCGCCTATGTTCAGCGAGCTGGTCGTGATGTCCGGCACGATGGAGAACGACATGAGGGCGAGCACCCCGTTGGCGCGCTTTTGCAGATCGTCCTGGCTCAGGCGCAGGCCCTGTTGCGCCCACGCTTGCGGTCCGGCCCCGCAGGCCAGCAGGGCAAGCAGCCAGCCTGTACGTTGCCTCGCCATGCTCAGGGACAGGGGCATGTCATCTCCGGAGTAAGTTGCGCTGGGGTCACGGTGTGCTTAGCGGCTGCGAGCCGGCGATGGCGGCCCGGACGGGGCCTGGTCGCGCCACAGCGTGACGCGGTTGCGTCCTGTCTGCTTGGACTCGTACAGGGCCTCGTCCGCCCGCCGTATGACTTCGGCAGCGGATTCGCCGTCTTGCGGCCAGAGCGCGACGCCGATCGACACGGTCACGCGGCCCACGCTGTCTGGCATGAGACGCCGGGCCACGGCCGTGCGCAGGCGTTCGGCGACCTCGCTCGCCTTGGCGGCCGAATGGGTGGGCAGTAGCGCGATGAATTCTTCCCCGCCCACCCTGAAGGCGCGATCCTGGTCGCGCAGGCAGGCCCGGATCACCTCGGCCAGCGCGACCAGCACTTTGTCGCCCGTCATGTGGCCGAAGCTGTCGTTGATGCGCTTGAAATGATCCAGATCCATGGCTATGACCGCCACGGAGGTGCCGTCGGCCGCGTAGGCGCTCAGCACCTCGGTCATGGCCCGGCGGTTCAGCAGACCGGTCATCGGATCCGTCAGCGCCTGGGTGTTCAGGCGTCCCACCTCGTCCTGATGCTGGTTGAGCGTCAGTTGGACGGCGTCGCGCAAGGTGTCGGCCTCGGCGTACCAAGCGTTGAGCCGCTCGAGGTCCACGCCGGCCGACTTGCCCGCGGTCATGGCGCGGGTCAAGCGCGACAGCGGCGAGGCGATGGCATAGGCCAGGCCGCACACCAGCAGCAGCGTGAGCGCGATGGCGGGGATGGCGGCGCGCAACGCATCCCCGAGCAATTCACGCAGCGGCGACAGCACCTGGTCCAGCGTACGCTGCGCCACCACCGCCCAATTGCCCTTGGCCAAGGGCGCGTAGCCGGTCAATACGGCGCCGCCCTCCGCTTGCGGGTACAGGGCGGCGCCGTCGTGCCGCGCCGGCTCGACGCTGGCCAGATCGAGCGTGCCGGGCGCGGCGTGCCGGCGGTACAGCACGTCGCCGTTGTTGCCGACCAGGAACACCGACATGCCGGCGATTTCGTCCCGTTCGCCGATGATCCGGTCCATGCCGCTGCCGGCGTCCAGCTTGATGGCGATGGCCAGATAGGCCAGGGGTGCACCTGCCGGGTCTTCCACCGGTTCCACCACGGTAAGCACCGCGGCCTGGGTACTGGGAAGCGTCGTCACCCAGGCGCCCGGACCCGGGGCGCTCACGCCCAGATCGGCAAGACGCAGGATCTTTGCATCTGCAAGCTGGCCGGTGGGGGAGCGGGCAACGATACGGCCGGCGGTGTCGGCCAGCATGACCGCCTGCAGCGAGTCGATCTGGCCGGCAAGGCGCTGCAGTTCGTTCTGCAGCGCCTGCGGCTTGTCCATGGACGCGGGGAACTGACTGGCGGCATTGCGGGCCTGGCGACGCAACGCGGCAATATAGACGTCGATGACCTCGGCCAGCTTTTCGGCGCGGGCGTGGTTGGCGGCCAGCGCGTTCCTGATGATCTGCGCTTTCTGCACCTGGTAGCTGGAGTACATGGCGTTGGAAAAGCCGACGGCCACGCTCAGCACGGCCAGGGTGACCAGTACCGCATGCAATCCGACCTTGCGCTTGCGCGTGCCTGTGTAGCTTGACCGAGGGCTCATCGAGACTCCATGCAATATCCCATGCGTACTGGTGTATCGACCGCGTCTAGTTTGACAACGATAAATGGGCACGAAACATGCCGCAATACCGGGCTTCCGTAATTGCAATCCACGATTGATTTAACGAAGAAAATGTGTAGGCTTTGTGCGGTATATCCAACATAGCGCCGCGTGATGCCGTTCACGTCTGTAATTTCTTATTACTTCCGCCGCTTGATCCATCACGCTTTGCCGCGCTCGCACGTGTGATTTTGCTCCTGCATTCGCCTGACTTCATTGCTTGCCGGACCGCCCATCCGAGCGGTTTGTCCACTGCCCCGTCTGGAGAAAGTGATCATGAAGCTGCTTCGCCGCGCGACGGTCTTCCATACACAGCAAAGCCCGGCGCCCAGGCGCCCACGTTCGGCGCCGGCCGCATTGACGTCGCTGGCTATCGCGCTTGCGGCGCCGGCATGGGCGGCCGATGGTCCCAAGCCTGCCGAAGCGCCCACCAAGGCAGCCAACGCGGCCCTGCTGAAGGAATTGCCGTTCTCGGACAAGACGGCCTTCGAATTGGCTCACAAGGGCTTTGTCGCGCCGCTGCCCGCCGGCATGATCAAGGGCGCCGAGGGCAACCTGGTCTGGGATTCGGACAAGTACGGTTTCATCAAGGAAGGCTCGGATGCGCCCGACACCGTCAATCCCAGCCTGTGGCGGCAAGCGCAGCTGATCAATATCTCGGGCCTGTTCCAGGTGATGGACGGGATCTATCAGGTGCGCAACCAGGATCTATCGAACATGACCATCGTCGAAGGCAAGGAAGGCCTGACGATCATGGATCCGCTGATCTCCACCGAAACGGCCAAGGCCGCACTGGACCTCTACTATAAGCACCGCCCCAAGAAACCCGTCGTGGCGGTGATATACACCCACAGCCACGTGGACCACTACGGCGGCGTGCGCGGCGTGGTCGACGAGGCCGACGTGAAGGCGGGCAAGGTCAAGATCTATGCCCCGCTGGGATTCCTGGAACATGCCGTGGCCGAAAACGTGATGGCCGGCACCGCCATGAGCCGCCGCGCCAGCTACATGTACGGCAACCTGCTGCCGCCCAGCGCGACCGGCCAGGTGGGCGCGGGCCTGGGCACGACAACCTCGGCGGGCACGGTCACGCTGATTCCGCCCACCGACATCATCGAGAAAACCGGCGAGAAGCGCACCATCGACGGCCTGACCTATGAATTTCTGTACGCGCCCGGCAGCGAAGCGCCCGCCGAGATGCTGTACTACATCCGGGAGAAAAAGGCGCTCAACACCGCCGAGGACTCCACCCACACGCTGCACAACACCTATTCCCTGCGCGGCGCCAAGATCCGCGACCCGCTGGCCTGGTCGAAGTACCTGAACGAGGCCCTGAACCTATGGGGCGACGACGTCGAAGTGATGTACGCCATGCACCACTGGCCGGTCTGGAACAACAAGGACGTGCGCGAACAGCTGAGCCTGCAGCGCGACATGTACCGCTACATCAACGACGAGACCTTGCGCCTGGCCAACATGGGCCTCAACAAGGAAGAGATCGCCGAACAGGTCAAGCTGCCGAAGTCGATCGCCACCAAGTTCTCCAACCGGGGCTACTACGGGTCCGTCAACCACAACGTCCGCGCGACTTACGTGCTTTACCTCGGCTGGTTCAACGGCAATCCCGCCACCTTGCACACCTTGCCCATCGAAGAAGGCGCCAAGCGCTACGTCGACATGATGGGCGGCGTGGACGCCGTGGTGAAGAAGGCGCGTGAATACTACGCCAAGGGCGACTACCGCTGGGTGGCCGAGGTCGTCAACTACGCGGTATTCGCGGATCCGAAGAACCAGGAGGCACGCAGCTTGCAGGCCGATGCGCTGGAGCAGCTGGGCTACCAGGCTGAAAGCGGCCCGTGGCGCAACTTCTACCTGACCGGCGCCAAGGAATTGCGCGAAGGCGTGCAGAAGCTGCCGGTACCGGACACCGCCAGCCCGGACACCGTGCGCGCCATGACGCTGGACATGTTGTTCGACTATTTTGCGGTGCGGCTGAACCGCGAAAAGACCGAGGGCAAGCACGTCGTGCTGAATGTGGATTTCACCGACACGAAACAGCAATACATGCTGGAAATGGCCAACAGCGTACTCAACCATTCCGAGGGCAGGCAGGCCAAGGACCCCAGCGCCAGCGTGTCGCTGACCCGCGACACCCTCAACAACATCATGTTGAAGCAGACTACGCTGAAGGACGCCATGGCCAAAGGCGATGTCAAGGTCAGCGGCGATCAGGCCAAGCTCGCCGAAGTTTTCGGCGCGCTGGACGACTTCCCGTTCTGGTTCAACATCGTGACGCCCTAGCGGCGGGGGGCGGGAGGCCGATATCGGCCTCCCGCGTTGGTTGGCACGGATGCACGCCTACTTCATCTTGACGACGTCGTCCGGCTTCCAGGTCTGGTCGTAGAAGGCATCTTCCGCTCCGTATAGCCGCAACGCGATCAGAAAGTCGCGGCCGGGTATGGTCTGGATGAATGCGGCATCGGCGATGCCCTCCGGCTTCCGCGGCCCGAACCAGATTTCCTGTGAACCGTCCGCTTGCTTGGGGATGTCGTAGTAGCCGTTGGTGGACGGCATGAGCTGCTGCGTTTCCGGCATGGTGCCGTCGGTGACGTTGTACGCCGTGACCGCCCAGAACAAGGCCGCCGGCGCGTTTGCCGGCAGCCTCAGTTTGTAGGTATTTGAACCGTTCATGAAGTTCCCGGCCGCATCCCTGGCTGTGTAAGGATACTTCGAGCCCGCGCCCGTCGTGCGCATGACCATGGCCGGCGCCGATGAATAGGCGTACTGGAAGAAGCCGGCGCGCTGGTTCACGTCCAGATAGGTTTCCTGCATCCATTCCGCCGTGCCGCCCGCCCAGGCGCGCTCCCATTGACGGTCCTTGTAATAGAGATTGCGGCCGTCCTCGCGTCCCAGTTGGCGCAGCGCCAGTATCATCCTGGGCGCGGTTTCCACGGCCTTTTGCAGCATCTCCTGCTGGCGCGGGGTCGGCTTGAAGGGCTGGCCCTTGACGATGCCGATGGACGCCAGGACGCCGCGCAGCTCGGGATCGATGGCGGACACCGGTTCGTAGTCGACGAAGTCCTTGAGCTTCTGCCAGTACTGGCCATCCACCGGGTACATCATGTCGACGCGCTTGCCGCTGGCGTCCGGAAATTCCATGGGCTTGATGTTTTTCTCCTCGGCCCACAAGGGATAGACACGAGTGGTCTCCGCCGCCTTGACGGCGGGGCCGGGGTCGGGCTTGCCGTCGCCCTTCGCCATGACGGTGCGGAAAAACAGAAACACGTTGTAGGTCGGTGACTTGAATGCGAAATAACTGCTGGGAATATGGCCGTCGTAGTCCGGCGGCAGCAGCAGATACAGGCCGCCGCGCGCGCGGTCCGGGCCGATGGCGCCCACGTCGGTGATGGTGCGCTGGAAGAAGTCGGTAAACATGCCGATGACATTGGCCGGGGCCTTGACCACCAGCGGGCCGGTCTTCTTCAGGTCCAGGTAGCTCATCGAATAGATGACGTCTGCATTGGGCGTGGGCACCATGGTCTTGGCGTCCATGCGCTCCTTCCAGATGGGCAGCACGTTGTACCCGGCTCCAAATGTCTTCTCGGAGCCATCGCGCATGCCGATCACGTTGAGCGCGGGCAGCATCGTCATGTAGGCATGGATGGCGCGCTGATAAAAGAGTTCGTCGCGCAGGCGCTCCGCCTCGTCCTGTGCGAGCCAATTGCCGTTGTTGAGCTGTTTGACCAGCGGCGAGACGGTGGCCTGTTCCTGCGCGGCGCCCGCTGCTGCGGAAAGAGCGGCCAGCAGCACGGCGGACAGCAGGGTGAGTCTCGGTTTGTTGCGCATGAAGGAACTCCTGATAACGGCTGCGGATACGCTCCGCGCATGCCATGGCGAAGTGGAAAGGAAAAAGCGCGGACCGGCGGGCCGGCCCGGAAGATCAATCCATTTTCTTGACTTGCGGCGGTTTCCAGCTGCCATCGAGTACGGCCTGCTGGCCCCAGTACGCGCGTATGTAGAGCGAGAACGGTTCTTTTGGCGATGGCAGCCAGTTGGCTTCCTTGTCCTGGCCAGGCGAGGTCGGCCCAACGTAGAGGGTCAAGGATCCGTCCGCATTGCGCGCGAGGTTTTTGTTCTTGGTGCCCAGCGAGTAGCGTTTGAGTTCGTTCGGACTGAAGAGGTGCAGCTTGTTGTAGAGCGTCAGCGACCAGAAACCCTTGACGGGCGGAAGCTGGCCTTTGGGGAAGGTGATTTCATAGCGCTGGTTGCCGTCCAGCTGCGTGCCGGCCGAATCGAAGTCCGTATAAAAATACTGCGTTTCGGTCGGCCGGTTGTCGAACATGTTCGACTTGGCCGTGCCCGTGCGGTTGAAGTAATCCAGCCCGGTCTGGGCGTTGTTGGTGGACCGGTTCCAGTTGTTGCCGGCGGGGCGGCCGTTGTGCTTCCACTGGAAGAACGGCGCAATGACCTGGTCCTCGGTTTCCTTGGCGGCCTGGAGCAGGGCTTCCTTGATGGCGGGATCGCGCGCGGCCGCGGCAAGCACGGAACGGAACTGCGCGTACATGGCTTCTTCGCCGGGCAGCGGCGGCACCATGTCCAGCACTTTGCCGAACTGGTCGAAGAAGGTCTCGGGGACCACCCACCGCGTTTCGCCCGAGTTGGCGCTGTCGGTCTGAGGGTTCGGGATTTCGGGCGCGGTCTTCCAGTCTATGGTCTTCATCTTGCCGTTGAAGTCCTTCAACGGATAGAACACCACCTGGTTTATCTTGGCCTGGATGGCCTTGCGATCCTGTTCCGTGTCATCCATGAAAATGCGCGGGATGGCGTTGGCCAGCGCGGTGGGACTGCGGATGACCGCCTGCACGCCGGCCGGCCGCTTGCCCTTCCAGTTGGGGCCGACCAGCAGATAGAACCCTGGCTTGCTCATGTAGGGCTTGCCCAACTGGCCGAACTGGTTGGTGCGCTGGTCATAGAGCGCATAGACCCAGAAACGGTCGCCGAAGTCGGGCACCTGGGCGATCACGGGCTCTTCGTCCAAGGAGAAAAAGCCCAGGCCGTACACCACGTCCTGGTTGGGACAGGTTACGAAGGTTTCTTGCGGGACGATGTAATCGTGGAGCATGCCCACCTGCCCACGCGGCGCGGCAGGCAGGATTCCGCCCAGCAAGCCTGGGCGGGGCGCCTTGGTTATCCGGTCATTGCGGTTCAGCATGTTCACCATGGGCCAGCCCCAGACATAGGCGTAGCGGCCTATGGCCTTGGCGTACTCGGGGTGCATGATGACGTCTGGCGCCGGTAGCGTCAGCGCGGTCTTGGCGCCGGGCGCCTGCGGCGCGCCGAGTGCGGCCGGGATGCCGGTCGCCAGCGGCAGCAAGGCGAGCGACAGAATTGCGAGTCCAAGTTTCATTCTTGCGCTCCTTGGGGGGGAACTACCAGAACACGAATCGGACATTCAAAAGCACGGTGGCCCAACCCGCCGCACGGCAGATCAGCGCTACTCTGGGTTTCCAGAAAGGCTGGCAAGCCGGATTTTCAAAACGAACACTTAAGTCTATGCTAGTTTTTTTTGCAAGTCGCCAGGAAGAATCGTGGCTTGGCGACATCCGGCCCCTTGGGGGCACAACCCCATTGGGGTATGCGGGCAACATGGAGCAGCGGCGGCCCTGGTCGGCCCGAAAGCGCGCCTTCCCTATCCTGGAGCAGCGCGCCTCGGACTCGCCGAGCAGGCGGTTCCTGCGCTCGCCCTAGACAGGAGAGCAAACATGTCCAGCAAGAACACCGTTTGTATCTGGTACGACAGCGACGCCCTGGAAGCCGCGCAGTTCTACGCGCGGACCTTTCCGGACAGCGCCGTGCGCAAGATCCTGCGCGCGCCGGGCGACTATCCCTCCGGCAAGCAGGGCGATGTGCTGACGGTGGAGTTCACCGTCGCGGGCATCCCGTGCGTGGGTTTGAACGGCGGTCCGGCCTTTAAGCACAGCGAGGCTTTTTCCTTCCAGATTTCCACCGAAGACCAGGCTGAGACTGACCGCCTGTGGAACGCCATCATCGGCAACGGCGGCCAGGCCAGCGAATGCGGCTGGTGCCGGGACAAGTGGGGCCTGTCGTGGCAGATCACGCCGCGCATGTTGATCGAAGCGATCTCGGATCCGGACCCCGCCACCGCCAAGCGCGCGTTTGACGCGATGATGACGATGAGCAAGATTGATATCGCGGCCATCGAGGCGGCGCGGCGGGGGTAGGGGGCTGATTCCCCCTTTTGGCTGATTCCGGCGGCGGCGGTGCGATCTATCATGGAAGCGCCGCGCCGGGACAGGCCATCCACATGGCTCGCTCCGAGGCTAGCAGGCGTTTGCGCTGTTTTGCTCGGGGAGCTTTCCTATGGCCAGGCTCGCGGTTCGCATCATGGCGCTGGTCGTGCTGGCAGGTTGCGGCGTCGGGGCCCATGCGGGGCCCGGACAGGCCATCGAGGCCACCGGCACGTCACGTTCCTCATCTTCTTCGCGCAGCAACACCGGCGCCGCCATCGACGCGGCGCAAAAGGTGTTGAGCGATTATCTGCGCAGTTCCGGCCAGCAGGACGACGCGCTGCTTGACCAGGGCGCGCAGGACCGATTGCGCCAGCAGTACGAGGACGCGCAGCGCGCGGCGGAGGCCCAGGCCCGGGCGAAGCGGGAGGCCGACTACCAGCGGGACCGCGACCGGATCAAGGAGGGCTACGGCACGGATCCCGCCCTGAATCCCTGGAACAACTCCGCGATGCGCGACAAGCCCCGCAATGTTCCAGCCGATGCACCAAATCCATCGGCTTCCGCCAATGCCGGGCCCAAGGATCCCGGGGCCGACTACGCCGGCCAGGCCTGCGAGTACTTCACCCGCCCCTCGGACGCCGCGCATCTGAACTATTACGGCGAAGGTTCGACCGTCGTCTATGGCAGGCGTGTCTATCAATGCCGGGACGGACGCTGGATGTACCGCTATCCCGATACGGTGCTGAGCGCGCGCGACCGCAGCCGGCTTTCTGCCACCCAACAGGAGAAGTGATATGCCATTGTTCGCTTCGGTGGTGGCGGCCGTGCTGGCGTCTTCGACCCTGGGCGCGCCGCTGGGCTTGGGAGAGGAGAGAAGCCAGGCGTTGTATAGAGCATATTCCGATGCCTTGGATCTGGGCTTTCAGGCGATGGGGCCCAGCATGAAGCGAGCGTTGGCGACATATTGCCAGGACGGGCAGTCCGTCGACGGTTACTGCATCTGGGTGGTGCAAGGGGTAATCATCGGCAGCCATCTCAGCGGCAATTACGAGGACGTGCTGCGCTACGGCGACCGTTACGCCGCCGCAAGGCTGGCGGATCTGCGGTCCAGGCGCGAGCCCCTCGGCGCCTGCCTGCCCGCGTACGTAAGCACGGTGAAGCCGGGCACGACCAGTACCCTGATTTCCTGGAGTTCCTCCGTGCCGTCGCTGGCCTACCTTGCGCGAGCCCGCCTCAAGCGGCCCGCGACGGGTTCGTACTATCAGGCATTCTATTGCGCACGCCGAGCCCCGAACGAACTGCTGGATGCTTATGACCCTGCGCAATCCAGCGTGCCGGCGAACGAAGCGGAAGCGGGCGTGGCCCGCAGGTTCGAGGCGGAAATCCTGCGCCCGATGCGCGCGGCGAGCGAGCGGCTGCAAGCCGACCTCAAGCGCAGCATCCACTCAGACAGCACGGCGCTCAGCCGCAATTTTCTCCAGACCGCGGTGTTATATGGAAACGCGTACACCGCATGCAGCCGGGCGCGCTTCCCGGCCAACCTCTGCGGCTACCTGAGCGCGGACCGCATCGAAGTGGAGTTTTTCGAATCCAAGCTATGAGCTGCCTGTTGGTCCCGGCCCTCAACCCCCGGCCGGCAGTACCCGGATTCCCGTGCGCTTGACGAATTCCTCGTAGCTGATGGGCGGCCCGGCCTTGGTGCTAGCGGCGTTCGCCTGCCAGTGCACCCACGAACGCCCCGAGGTCGCGTCGTACACAACCTTGTAAATGTAAGTGGGCACGGCCACGCCGGAGCCTATGGTCTTGGGCTTGTCGGCATAGACCGGCCCGGTGAAGACGTACACGTCGCCCGCGGCGCGCATCACGTATTTGCGCGTGTCCTGCTCGATGCTGCTCCAGGCGCCGCCGTTATGCGTCTGGTCCTGCGGCACCATATTGGCCAGCGAAAAGCTCTGTGCCATGGCTTCGGGGCTGGACATGTCGCCAGCAGGAGCCATGTGCCCGCGCGAATAGCCCGAGCCGCGATAGTCGTCCAATTCCGCCCGTTCAGCGCGCGGCAGCCGCGCCTCGGCGTAGAACTTGTCGGTGCGGCGCTGTCCCTGGGCCTGGGTCAGCATCTGGCGGTTCAGGCGTTCCGCCACGAACACCGGCGTCTTGGTCTGCCCGTCATGCAGGATGGCGAAGGCCGAAAAACACACCTCCCGCAGTTTCTGGCCGCCCGGCACCTCGGGCGGGCGCGAATGCGGAAAGAACTGCCGGCATTCCGCAAACATCGTTTGAACCGGCGCCCCAGTCCGCGCCGCGGTCGGCACCGCTGCGGGGGCCGCGGGCTGGCGTTGCTGCGGCCAGCCCAGGCGCGTAATGACTTCCTGCACCGGCGCCGGAATCCGCCACTGCGGATTCAGCATATAGCTGGCCGCGCCGAAACTCGCCAGGGACGAGAACAGCAGGGCCTTCAGGAATCGGGGGAAACGGCCGCTGGACCGGGAACCGGCACGGGCCTTGGATCTGCTTGGGGGACTTCTCTTCCTGGAAGCGGGTGTTTTCGCGCGCGTCATTACTACCTGTGAGCTACTGCCCGATTGCGGTTGGCAACCGGCACCGCCCCGGATTGTAGATGAGTGGCGAATTTGCCACTTATGGCGCTTTTTTTGCGTTGGGAGGGGGCTGTTTCGTCTTGGCTTTCATAGAGAGAAACCGCTTTGTGCAAGGGGTTACGCTATGTTTCCAGGACATATTTCCCACGTAGAATTCCTGCTGGCCCCGCGTTGCGGCGGCGCGATACCCATGCATTCAAGATGTACGTCGATCTCCTCACTCTTTACTTCATCATCATCGGAACGCTGCTCGCCAGTGCAGGCCTGACGTTCTGGGAGCATCGGACCCATCCCAGCCGCAGCGGATCATTGCGTATCCTGGCGGCGGGCTTCGCCACGCTTGCCGTGGGGTGCACTGTCGCGCTGTTCCGCGCCAAGCTGCCTGGCGCGTTCGGCTCGGCAGTCGCCAATCTGATCGTGCTCAGCGGCTATCTGTTGATCATGAATGGCGCGGCCTCGCTGAGCGGCAGGCGCTATCGCGCCGCTTCCTACGGTTTGCTGATCGTCATGGCCCTGATCTGGCTGGCTGCCGGCGACGAGGGGCAGGACGTGGTCTGGAAGTACATCAGCGCCTTCCCCATCGCGCTGGTCAGCGGCATGACCGCCTGGGAGCTGCTGCGCTGCCAGTCCCTCAGGTCGCTGACGCCCCTGCGCATCGCCACTGCGGTGGCGAGCATCCACGCGCTGGTCTACACCGCCCGGGCCTTCATCCTGCCCTGGTGGGTGGCCGAGCATGGGCCAGGGGTACATCTGGCCGCCAGCACCCTCACCATGTACGAAGGGGTGCTGTATTCAATCGTTCTGCCGATGACGCTGCTCAAGCTGATCCGCGAAGAGACCCATGGCCAGCTGCTGCGGGAATCCCAGACCGACTACCTGACCCGCCTGGGCAACCGCCGTTGGTTCTTCGAGCAGGGCGCCCGCATCATCGAGGGCGGAGCAGGGCGCGGGCCCGTGGCCGTGCTGGCCTTCGATCTGGACCAGTTCAAGGCCATCAACGACAGGCATGGCCACCAGGCGGGCGACCAGGTGCTGAAGTTCTTCGCGGACGCCGCGCGCTGCGTGCTGGGCGACGCCGTGTTGCTGGCCCGCATCGGCGGCGAAGAATTCGCCGCGCTGTTGTCCGGCCCCGATGCGCGCCGCGCCACGGTGCTGGGGGCGGCCGTGGCGCAGCATTTTGCCGTGACGGTATCCGGTCGGGACGACAGTCTGGGCATACCGGCCACGGTCAGCGTCGGGCTGGCGCAGTTCGAGGACAAGGTTCCGCCTCTGGCCGATGCGCTGGCCGCGGCGGACCGGGCCTTGTACCGGGCGAAGGCGCTGGGCGGGAACCGGGTGGAGTTGGCGAGTGCCGCCGCGAGCCCGGTGAGCTGCTGATTCTCGGGTAGCCTGGCCGGCTGCCGTCATGGGCGCGGAGCCGCGGAACCGGTTGGGCCTACCGTCGTCTCCGGTAGCGCATCGATCAGTGCCGCCGTGGTCCGCGGCCGCGAGTACAGCCAGCCTTGCGCCGATTCCACGCCAGCCTGGCGCAGGCTTTCGGCCTGCACGTCAGTCTCCACGCCTTCCGCAATGAGGCCCATGTTGAGCGATTTCGCGATCCGGACGATATGGAACGCGACCTCGGCGGTCACGGCATTGGTGCCTATGCCTTGCACAAAGACCTTGTCGATCTTCAGGTCGTCGAACGTAAACGTCGTCAGATACTTGAGGTTGGCGCCGCCGGTGCCGAAATCATCGACCACGACGCGCATGCCCAGCGCCCGGATCGCATCGAGCGCGTCCCGGCCGAGCGACTCGTCGAGAATGCTGCGCTCCGTGACCTCGACCTTGAATTGCTGCGGATTGCCGCCGCTGTCGGCGAGCAAGGTGCGAAGATCGGCGATGATCCTGTCCGATTTCACATCATCGGCGGCAAGATTGATGCTGAGGTAGAACTGTCCGGCCCGAGCAAAAATGCCGCGCGCGTCTTGCGCCACCAGCGCGAGCATGCGCTGCGTGAATTCGCCTATCATGCCCAGCGATTCCGCCTTCGCGATGAAGATGTCGGGCGGGATTTCCACGCCTTGCGCGCGCCGCCAACGCATCAGGGCTTCCGCGCCCACCCATGCGCCCGTCTTCAGGTCGACGATGGGTTGATAGACCATGTGGATCTCGCCGCCCTTGAGCGCCCGGCGCAGGGTCCAGGAAGATACCGTCGTGCGCTTGCGGGCAAGATAGAGGGTCAGCGCCGACAGCAGCAGGCCGATGAACAGGGCGATGGCCACCGCCAGCGACTCCGTCAGGGTTTCGAGGCTGCTGAAGCGGCTTATCGGCAGAGCGGCGATCACGCCTGTGGGATAGCGCTTGGATTCCAGCACGGCGACGACATAGCTGCCGTCCGTGAAGGTCGTTTCCTCTCCGGCCCGGCCCGCGTTCATCCATTGCGGCTTGAGAAATCCGGTATGGGTACGGAACTCGCGCGCCATGGGTGAGTACGTCGCCAGCGACACTACGCCGCGCCGGGGCACGTCGATGGGCTGGTCGGATGAAAAGAAGAAGATCCAGCCGCGGTCCTCGACGGTAAGAAAATCCCCTCGGGACGTGGCCGAGAGCCGCACATGCCTGCGTACGTTGTACTGCCCCACGTAGCTGGGCGGACCCACATCGATGCCTTCTGGATGCGGTCCATATGAAGAGCAGCGCAGGATATTGCCTGACACATGGCCGATGATCATGAAATCGATCGATTGCAAGGCCAGGTCGCGCATGAGATCAAGGTGTGCCGCCGAGCAAGGATCGCTGCCGCCCACCGCGTTCAATTCCTGAGTGTCGCGCTTGAGCGCGTCGGAGATGCGTTCCGATCTTTCCAGCACATTCTGCGCATATCCCAGGGCGACATCCCTGCCGTAGGCAAGAATCTGGTTGTGCGCGGCAAAATAGGCCAATAGCGGCAGCGCGGCCAGCGCAAAGGCCAGCGCAAGCGCCACCGCCGCGTAGAGGGAGCATCGCTCCCACCCGTTCTTGAAGGGGATGCGCATGGCGACTTCTCCGCGTGCGTTGCACGGGGTAGAGCAGGAATTTTAGTGCGCCTGAAAGGGCCGCGCCAAGCCCGCTCGGCCTAGGCGCCGATCAGCCTTGCCTTGGGGCGCCGCGATCGCGGCCTGGGCGCGACGCCCAAGCGCGGATCCCGCGTCAGCGCAAGCGCCGCCATCCGGGCCGCAAGCGTCTCGAAGTTCTCGTCGATCTGCGGCAGGTACAGCCACTTGCCCAACACCGGATGCGGCCGCAGGCCCGGAAACTCGCTGATCAGCGCCTCCTGGCGTTCCTGCGAAGTACACACCATCAGGCCGCTCCAGGGATCCTCGCGATCGGCGGCAACCAGGTAGAGCAAGCCATCCAGGTACGCTGCGTCGCAGCCGAACATCTTGCGGCGCATGTAGCCGGCATCCCGCTCCAGCGGCTCAAGGATCCAAAGCAGCGAGTTGAGGTGGACGGTCCGCTGCTTGCCGGGCGGAGCGAAAGGGTCTGAGCGGTTGCGCATGCGGAGGACGCCAGGCTTCGAGGGAGAAAAGGGGGCTGAGAATAACGGTAATAATGGTGCCAGATTACAACTTCCATTTTCGAGGGGATATGCGTGCATTGCTCTAAATGCGGAGCCGCCCACGCTGGCAAGAACCGCTTGTGTGACGAATGTACAAGGGTGTTGGCTGGCGTGCCCAGCAAGAACATCCTCACATCGAACACTGGCAGCGTCCCGGCAGGCCAGGATCATCCGGCACCCGGGAACCTGCCACCCGCCGAAGGCCCCCGCGGCAGGTGGGCTGACGCGCTCCAGCGATATCGGGTCATTCCCATCCGGCTGCGCGGCAAGCCGGTAACGGCGAATTCGATGGTGGCTGTCGGCGCGGCCGGGCTGGCCATGGCGGGTTATGGATTCTTCAATCTGGCAAGCTCGCTGTGGTGGTCGGTCCTGATGATCCCGAGTTTCCTGGGACTGATTGCCGGCCTTGACTTGAAGCGCAAGCGGTACGCACGGGTCGCTCAGACCTTCAATCTCGAGGCGAATCAGGCAGGCGAGGTTTTCTACACGGAGATCGGTGGGCAGTGCCCGGCATGCGATGGGGAATTGAAACTCAAGGACCTCGGCTTCAAGAAACACAAGGAAACGATGGTGCTGTGCGCTCTCGATCCCAACCATAAATGGAAGTTCGACCCCAATTTGCTGGGCGACCTGTGACGCTCGCGCCGGCCGGCACAATCCGCTGATCGTTGCCGGCCGGCGCCGGCGGCGCCCGCCGCGCTGCCTATAATGGCTCCGATCCCCGCTTCGACGGCAGCCTTGCCGTGCTTCATGTCCTCCTTGCCTTTACGCGTGCTGTCCGTCATCCCGCCGATGACGCAGCTCAATACTCCTTATCCGTCCACCGCCTACCTGACCGGCTTTCTGCGGTCGCGCGACGTGACCTCGTTCCAGGAAGACCTGGCGCTGGCCCTGGTGCTGCGCCTGCTGTCGGCCGAGGGCCTGCGCGCCGTGGCGGAACGTATCGCCCAACTGCCGGCCCAGAAGCACACGCCCGCGGTCCAGGCCTTCGTGGCGCAGCAGGCGCGCTACCTGGCGACCATAGAACCCACCATCGCCTTCCTGCAGGGCCGCGATCCCACGCTGGCGCATCGCATCGTGGGCCGCAATTTCCTGCCCGAGGGACCGCGTTTCGCCTCGCTGGAGGTGTATCTGGACGAAGACGGCGGCGATCCGCTGGGCTGGGCCTTCGGCGCGCTGGGCCTGCATGACCGCGCCAAGCACCTGGCGACGCTGTATCTGAACGATCTGGCTGACGTGCTGCGGGACGGCGTGGATTCGCGCTTCGAATTCGTGCGCTACGCCGAATCGCTGGCGGGCAGCCAGCCCACCTTCGATCCCTTGGCGCGGGCCTTGGCCGCCCCGCCGACCCTGGTGGACGACATGCTGCGCAGCCTGACCGCCGAAGCGCTGGCCCGCCATGCGCCCACCATGGTGCTGCTGTCCGTGCCGTTCCCCGGCGCGGTCTACGCCGCCTTCCGCATCGCCCAGGCCATCAAGGCGCATGACCCCAGCATCGTCACCGTGCTGGGCGGCGGCTTCGTCAATACCGAACTGCGTGAACTGAAGGACCCGCGGGTCTTCGACTATTTCGACTACGTGACCTTGGACGCGGGCGAACGGCCCTTGCTGTCGCTGCTGGAGCACGTGCAGGGCAAGCGCTCGCGCCAGCGCCTGGTGCGCACCTTCCTGCGCGACGCGGACACGGGCGCGGTGCGTTACGTGAACATGGTCGAGCCCGACATCGCCTTCGCCGAAGTGGGCACGCCCACCTGGGACGGCCTGCCGCTGGACCGCTACCTGTCGCTGCTGGACATGCTGAACCCCATGAACCGGCTGTGGAGCGACGGCCGCTGGAACAAGCTGACCGTGGCGCATGGCTGCTATTGGAAGAAATGCAGCTTCTGCGACGTCAGCCTGGACTACATCGGCCGCTACGAAGGCGCGTCCGCCGCGGTGCTGGCCGACCGCATCGAGGCCATCGTGCGCGAAACCGGGCAGACCGGTTTCCACTTCGTCGACGAAGCCGCGCCGCCCAAGTCGCTCAAGGCATTGGCGACCGAGCTGATCGAGCGCAACACCGGCATCTCGTGGTGGGGCAATATCCGCTTCGAGAAGACCTTCAGCCCCGAACTCTGCGAGCTGCTGGCCGACAGCGGCTGCATTGCCGTGTCGGGCGGATTGGAAGTGGCGTCGGACCGCCTGCTGACCCTGATGAAGAAGGGTGTCTCGGTCGACCAGGTGGCGCGGGTCACGCGCGCCTTCACGGACGCTGGCATCCTGGTGCACGCTTATCTGATGTACGGTTTTCCCACGCAGACCGTGCAGGACACCGTGGATGCGCTGGAATACGTGCGGCAGCTGTTCGATAACGGCTGCATCCAGAGCGGCTTTTTCCACCGCTTCGCCTGTACGGTGCATTCCCCGGTGGGCCAGAACCCCGAGGAATACGGTGTGACGCTGCGGCCCTTGCCGCCGGTGACGTTCGCCAAGAACGACGTGGGCTTCCATGATCCCACCGGCGTGGACCACGACGCGCTGGGCAAGGCACTGAAGAAGGCCATCTACAACTACATGCATGGCATCGGGCTGGACGAGGACGTGCGTAGCTGGTTCCCGTTCCATGTGCCGAAGACCACGGTGTCCAAGCACCGGATCAGCCGGGCATTGAGCCAGCGCGGATAGGGGGCGCGGCTGGCGGACAGCCACAAGTGGCCGCCGCCGCACTAACGCAGCAACACATCCTCGTAGAACGCGCCGATGGGCCGCTGCGCATCCCGCACCTGGATCTCCAATACCCAGATGCCGTCGGCGGGCACGAAGTCCGCCTGCGCCAGCAGGTGCCTGCCGTACAGCGCATGCGGAAAATCCGATACCCGGTGCCCCGGAATCTCCCGCACCAGCTCGCACCCATGTTCGCGCGCATACTCCGAGGCGCGGTCGTACAAGGCGGCGCCCGTCAGGCCTTCCAGCCATGCCAGGCGGGCGCGGCGGAAGACCTCGCGCGCGGCCTCGGCGCAGCGCAGGCGGTCGGCATCCGCGCCTAGCACGAAGGTGTCGCCGTAGTCGCCCTCATGGCCATTCCATACCGGACCAATGTCCAGCACGAAGATGTCGTGCTCCTGCAGCTTGCGGTCATAGTCGGTGCGTTGGACCGGTGGGGACTGCGTGTCCGGGCCGAAGCGCACATAGGTGGGATGCCAGTTGTGGGACGCGCCCATCCGGCGCAGCTGGTCGTCCGCAGCGGTGATGGCCTCGCGCGTCGTCATGCCGGGCCGCATCAGCGCGGCGATTTCTTCCACGGCCTGCATGGAGCGCCGGCGCGCGTCCAGGATGCCTTCCAGCGTATAGCGCGGGCTGATGCGCTCCCAGGGATGCGCTTCGCGCTGTGGCGTGGGGTCCGCCGCGCCTCCTGCCGCCGGGTGGAAGGCTTCGGCCCGATACCGGTCTTCCGGTAGGCCGGCCGCAAGCAGCCGTTCGCGGGCCGCGCTCACCATTGCCGGGTTGCCGCAGGCGTAGACCAGGCTGCGGGCCCAGTCGTGGCCGGCCGCGAGGGCCGCATCCTGCACGCGATCAGACTTCAGGGCTACGCCTTTGGACAGCACTGCGCGCCATTGGAACCCGTCGCCCTTGCCCTGCAAAGCGTCCAGCATCTGCCCGGCGTAGCAGTCGTCCGGCGTCCGTCCGCCCCAATACAGCGTCACCGTCTTCAGCGTGCGGCTTTGCAGCGCGGCCATGAGGATGGGCGCCACGCCCGCATAGCCCGTGCCGGTGGCCAGCAGCACCAGGTGGTCGATGTCTTCCCGTTCCGGCACGGCCCAGGTGCAGTCGCCCTGCGCCGCGTCCAGGGTCAGCGTGTCGCCAGGCTTGAGCCCAGGCAGGATGCCCTCGGTGAAGGCTCCGCCAGGCATGTGACGGATATGGAACTCGAGCCGGGCAGGTCCCGCCGCGCCGGGCGCGTTCGCGATGGAAAAATGGCGGCGGGCGCCGCCGTCCAGGATCAGCCGGGCATGCTGGCCGGGCAGGTAGTCGTAGCTTTGCCCGTCTTGCAGTTCGACGATGAGCTGGGTCACGCCGGGCGCCAGCGGGAGGCGCGACACCACGCTGGCGCGGCGCGGCGGGATCGGCTGCTGGGGGGCGCGCCAGTGCGGGAAGCGCAGCGTCAGGTCGCTGGCCGCGCGGCATTGGCACATCAGCAGTTCGTCGCTGGCGGCCTGGTAACTGCCGTCCGCGGGCGGGGCGATGCGCTCGTAGCTGCCATCCACGACCACGGCACGGCACGAGCCGCAGGCCCCGCGTTGACAGGAGAAAGGCACGGGTATGCCCTGGGCCAGCGCCGCTTCCAGGATCGAGGTCGAGCCGTCCGTGACGAAAGGGCCGGTCTCCAGGGTGATGGTGTGGCAGGGCGGGGTGGCGTTCATGGCGGGTTCCAGGAAATTTGCCCCACTTGGGGCTCAGGCGGTCAATCTACCGATAGAATGGCTACATGAAATAGAGCCATTTCAAGCAATATGAACAAGCCACTTTCAGCAGGGCAGCCCGTTGCGAAGCGCCAGGAAGCCAGCCTGGACCTGCCGATGGACGCCGCGCGGCCAGGCGAATCCAAGCAGGCCTGGGTCTACCGCGAGATCCGCGAGCGCATTTTGAAGGGCGCGCTGCCGTCCGCCGCGCGCCTGCCGTCCACGCGCAGCCTGGCTGGGCGCTGGCACATCGCGCGCTCCACGGTCGAGGCCGCCTACGACCAATTGCGCAGCGAAGGCTATACCGCCGGCACGGTCGGCTCGGGCACGTATGTGGCGGCGGTGATTCCGGACAACTTCTTCCGGGCAGGGTTGCCGGGCGAGGGCGCAGCCAGGTCCAAGGCGCGAGCGCCCGCGCCTGTATCGCAAGCAGGCGCGGCGCAACGTGTGGCAACCGCCGGCGCGCCGCCGCCCGCGCCGCAAATGGCCGCGATCTTCACGTCGGCGCAGCCCAATTCCCAGTTCTTCTCCCGCAGCGCCGACGCCGCGCTCTTCCCGATGGAACGCTGGCGCAAGGGGCTCATGGCCAGCGCACGCCGGGTGACGCCGGCCCAGCTCGCCAATGACGAACCGCAAGGCTGGCGTGCGCTGCGGGAGCAGATCGCACGCTATCTGGGCGCCGCTCGCGGCATCAGCTGCGATCCGGAACAGGTCATCATCCTGAGCGGCATCCGCGACGGCCTGGACCTCTGCGGCCATCTCCTGCTGCAGCCGCGGGACAAGGTGCTGATCGAGGATCCCGGCTACCTGAACGCCGAGCCCATCTTCGGCCAATACACGCGGCACATCGTCCCCCTGGCCATCGACGCCGAAGGCTTTCCGGTTGCGCAGGCGCGGCGCCAGCGCGGCGTGAAACTGGTGCACGTCACGCCCGCCCACCAGTCGCCCACCGGCGTCACCATGCCGGTGTCGCGCCGTCTGGAACTGCTGGACTGGGCCGCGCAGGCCGGCTGCTGGATCGTCGAGGACGACTACGACAGCGAATTCAGCTACGACGGCGCGCCGCTGGCGGCCCTGAAAAGCCTGGACACGGCCGACCGCGTCATCCATTGCGGCAGTTTCAACAAGACCCTGTTCAACGCGCTGCGCATCGGCTACGCGGTGGTGCCCAAGGCGCTGGCGCCCGCTTTCGTGCAGGCGCGCCGCCGTGCGGGGCGCTCGCCCAGCATCATCGAACAGATGACGCTCGCGGCGTTTCTGCAGGACGGAAGCTTCGCCCGCCACGTGCGCAAGGCGCGCGGCATGTACGCGCGCCGCCGCGACGCCGCGCTGCACGCCTTGCGGCAGGCGGTGGGCAGGGACGCGTTGCGCGTCAGCGGCGAGCATGCGGGCTTTCACCTGCTGTGGTGGCTGCCGCCGGGCTGGGACGTGGGGCGGGCCGTGGCTGCGGCCCGGGCG